>OGPJ01001974.1_pt1 | contig 13559 bp, 5 predicted proteins | sample 1552831 | NCBI WGS metagenome assembly OGPJ01 (sample SAMEA2579914, study PRJEB22360) | human gut metagenome | biome: human gut; feature: human-associated habitat; material: faeces | place: Denmark | collected 2008/2010
ACCGGTCTACGGATGGGCGGCTTTGTAGTACAATATCCTCTTTCAGCCCGCTGTTGTTCGGGCGCAGATACAATCCCATCCCGTTGCCAAATACATTGGAATATTCTACCGCCTGGTATTCCAATTCCGGGTTGTATACATACGGGTCATGGGCCGGCTCGTCCTGCGCACGGCGTTTTGCTTTCTGTTGCTCTGGTTCGTCCTCTTTCAAATGAAACGAAAGCCGGCTTTCCTCCTGTTGCTCTTCCTGGGAGGATGCAGCAGCTTGCTGTGCATGGCGCAAGCTGCCCTGCGACACCGTAGTATCCTCTGTTGTTTCCTGTTGCGGTGTATCGGTAGGCTCTATCGATTCTGCCGGGATGGTTTGTTCCGGGGTGGGCTGTGGTGTTTTTGTGGGTTGTATCGATGGCGTTGTCTCCTGGGTAGGAGAGGGCGGCAAGGGTTCTTCGGGTTTGGCCGTTGGCAGAGGCAGGGTACGCACCGGGCGGATGTATACAACGCGGTCCCCGTTTTGTACTTTGATGGGGTTATCTTCAAACATGCTGCTCTTGAACAGCACCCAGTTCTTGGAGGATTCCGAGCGGTAGTCGTACACATCATTTTTGAAAGCATCTGTGCTTTCTGCGCTCTTGTCCACCTGCACGACATCGTTTACGATATCGTGCCAGTTGCCCTCTTCATCTTGATACCGAATGGGCTCTAAGTGCGATTCATAGGTGATAGAGCCATCGGCATTTTGCCAATATGTTTCGGTTTCCGTGAGCTTGTCCACCATCAGTACCGGCTGGTTCTGTGCTTCCTCGATGGCGTTTTCAACGGCTGCCTCGGCAAACGCAGGGAGCGGAACGCCCAAAAGCATCAACACGGATAGTACGAATGACAGTATCTTTGTTCTGTGTTTCTGTTGTTTCATCTTTCCCTCTCCCCATATGCGTTGATTTTTCTATACAAAAAAACCGCTCTTAAAAAAGAGCGGGTTTATACAAAACAAAACCAACGGTGCTAGAACCGCAATATGATATCCCTATCATTTTTTGCTTATTCCGTTGCATTTGAATCTCCATAATTGTGATGAAAATTTGACGTTGCTACATAAATCTGTTGTAATTTGCCATTTTTATTACAATTTTACTATGACGAATTTTCTGTTCTTTGTCAATACTCAAATTTATTTTAAATAGGAAATATAACTTTTGTGCCTTCGCCTTTAACCATAGATTATTTACTTCAATACTGGCACCCTCGTAAGGATCTCTGTCTTGATGTACAAAAAAGCAGGGTTTCCCCTGCTTTTCCCTTACAAGCACTGTTCGCCATCTTCATCATGCGGATACACCGGCATCACGCCCCGCAGAATCCCCTGTTCGTCCTGGTCCCTGCGATCCACGGAATATGGCTGGTCGTACCGTTCGTCGTAACGCAGATTGTCCGTCCGTGCAAAGATCGCCCGTTCTTCTTCCGTAAACGGACTCCCTTCCGGCATCATCGCCATCCGCGTCCCCTTTTGCTCCTCCATGATCGTCATTCGTATCCGGTCCCATATCCCGTCTCTTTCCGTAAACGTACCCGCTTCCTCCTGCAGTTCCGCTCCTTTTCCCTTTCGCTCATCCCACAGCGTCACATATATTTTATCCCGCAGCCGGTCTATCTCCGGCGCCCAGCCAGTCTTCTCCCTCTGTTCATCCAACTTTGCCTGTACCTGTTCCCGGGTAAATTTCACACAGCCCTGTTCATCCGTCACCGCATTCAACCGGTATAGGGACTGATCCAGATAGGCGCTGATCAACGCGACGTACAGGTTCCCGACCGGTTCTCCTGCTTCCATCTCATATTCGTCCGTCTGCCGCACCTGTATCTGTATCTCTTGGGGAAACTTCGCTTCTTCCGACGTCAGCCGGTGTTCATCTGGCGGTGCTGTCGTAAACAGCGCTTTCCCCATCTTGAAGCCTCCGCCTCGTTCCCAGCCTTCCGGCGCCTTCACCGGCTTCTTCCAGTACAGATCCAGCGCTTCTTTCAAAGCCGGCGTCGGCACCATCCGGATGATCCCCTTGGTATGCAAGATGTCATTGCGTTCCAAAACGCTCAGTCTCCGGTTGGCCGCGTAGATATATTCCACCATATCTCCTCCGCGCGTCCGCGACGTCCCATATCCAATTTCCCTGATCTCCTCCCAGGAATAAAACTGGAACGTGTACCCCCCTCGGCTTCGTTGGCGCATACCTTTCTCACTGATTTCTATAAAGCTCATCTCTTTTGAACAATATAATACTCCAATTCCGCAAACAGCAAGAAGCCATGACCCAATTAATTCAATCATCCTTCTGATATCTGGAATCCCTTTTCCTTCTCCTAATAGCATCACTGTCAAGAAAGCCACAAGTGCAGTCCAACTCCACATCATACACTTGACAATTGTTATAAAAGCATATGTTTCAAATCGGTACTTTTTATTCTTTTTTTCCTTCTCTTGCGCCATTTTTTCTTCCCCCTAGCACCACCGATACGGATTTGTTGGACTGAACCATGTGGATGGATGCCTGTACTGTCCGCTGCCCGGACGGATCATCCCCACCGTAATATGGCAGCTGTTCCCCAGATTCACCTTGTCTGAATCTCGGATCGCTCCATTGGAATTGTTCACCACTTCCAATGCCTGCTTCGTACTGCTTGCATGTATCGTCTTTTTCTTCGTATTCCTGTTCCGCGTTACAATCGGCTTCCTCCTTGCGCCCGACGCTTCTTCCAAAATAACCGCACTCGTTTCCTCCGCCGCTGCGCTTATTACGACTTCCGCCAGATCCTTCCCGGATTGCACCAAGCCCAAATCGCTGCTGAAGCGTTGTGCCCATGTCCCTTCTACTATATGTCTACCCCCTCCATATACACCAATTCCATAACCAAGTAACCCCTCAGCTGCACCCGCAAAACCAGCTCCAAGTATCTGCCACCCATCAATACTTGCTCGTCTCCCTGCATCGATATCAAACACCTGTTCGATCACATCGCCAGTCGCACCACCGATAGCCCCGCCAACTGCCGAAATCGCTAACGGTATTCCTACACCTCCCGTTGCCAGCGCAATGTCAATACCTGCTCCGGTAATAAAGCCTTTGGCTGCGCCCGAAGCTGCACCCTTCCAGAATCCATCGCCGTTTAATGCGGACTTGATGCCGCCCCAGAGACCGCCGAACAAGCCACCGAATAATGCACCCAGGAGATGACCGGTGGGATCAATGTAGCTGGAGGGATTGCCACCACAGTAAGCATAGCGGTTCTGCGTCCACGGGCTATACGGGTCGCCCTGCAACACGTCCTGCTGGATATATCGTCCTGTGCTGGGATCGTAATGACGGCTTCCCATATAGTACAACCCGCTGTTGTCCTGTACGGCTCCGGTGAACTTTACCTCGTTTTTAATCTGCGTTTGCGGTGTTTCGGGTTTTTCATCCTGCCCAAAAGCATCATATACGTTGTTTTCCACCCGATATAGCGCGCCTGTATTGTTTGCACCCACGACATTGGTCACGCTGCCGCGCGCATCATAATGGAACGTCCAGTATTGACTTTCCTCCCTGCCTTCCTGTAGCTGCGCAAAGCTTCGCCGCGCCGCAACGACCTTGCCGTTCAAATCCAGGATATTTTCATCGCTGATATAGTTGGGGTCACTATTGGTACTGAAAGCCAGTGCCCCGCTCATGTAGAAGTAGCGCGTGAAATCTCCGTCTGCCATCCCATCTTCGATTTTCCGTACCCGCTGGCCTTCTCCGTTGTAGCGGTTGACGGTCATCGTTTTCCAATCCTGTCCCTGTTTCTTTTCTTCGGTCTCAATCAGCTGATTGGCGGCGTCGTATGTGTGGCGGATTTCTGCCGTCAGCTTGCTGTTGGCGTTCATAATATCCAATTCATATACTTTTTGGCTGGTCTGATTGCCATAGGTATCATAGCCGTATTCCGCCAGAATCTGGTTGTATGACTGTTCCCCCACGTTGGTGGTTACTTTACCATTTTCCGTCACTTTGAGCAGCCGGTCTAAACCGTCGTATGTATATGTCTTCGTTGCGTTACTGGAACCGTTATCGTATGTTTGGCTATTTGTTTCCGTTAACCGATTCCCTATGCGGTCATATGTATAACCGATTGTTTTCTGCCCGGTTTGCGTATCTCCTTCCCGCTTCGTCACCGTATTTTCGGTCATTCGGCCAACCGCATCATATTGATAACCCCGGATGGTCGTAATCGTCTTATTGGAGGTAAAGGAGTCGGCATACGAATCAATATAGGTTTCCGATACGACATTCCCTTTGTTATCATATTTCATGGTGTATTTTTCTTTTTGTACATCATTCTGGGCATATACGGTAGTAAGCGGCCGTCCTGCATCATCGTATGTAAATGTGCCTGTGACTGCCAAGCCCTGGCCGTCAGCCTTTGTATCGAATTCTGCATATTCCATCGTGCTCGTTAAATCACCAATCGCGTCATATCCATAGGTTTTTACCGTTTTGACATCGTTTGTCTGTACAACGCCTTCCGCTTCTTCCGTCAAGGTCTGCGTTCCGCTCCTAATTGCCGTCAGACGCCCCATGGAGTCCAGATCATACTGAATCGTGCGTATATTCCCATTCGCTCCATACTGCATTGCCGTCATATCCCCTGCCTCATCGTAGGCATAGAACACAACCTTGCCATCCTGCAAAAGCTGGATTGCTTGATCATTTTTGTCGTACTTCCAGGTGGTCAGTATCTCAACATTGTCCACGATATCTTTCATTGCGGCGCGGCGGCTAAAGTGGTCGTAGGTAAGTTGTGTTTCATGTACGTTGTTTTCGCTTGCGCTGCCGGTCGTCTGTTTAATGATACGGTCATAATCGTCGTAGCCATACTGATAACGCACAACGCCCTGTTCCAGCATTTTTACCTGCCTGCCATAGGCATCGTACTGATATTCTTTGGTGATCGTAGGCGCGTCTGCTCCGGCGCCGGTCTGCACTTCTTTGACGACCTGTCCTAAGGAATTGTAATATGTGTTAGTCTGCTTACCGCCGGCCTGTACCTGCGTATCCATCGATACGCCATCAGATTGTATGGCGTCGTAAGTATAAGTCGTTACAATATCCGAAGCCTGCTCCCCGATATTCGCGTTGCTGTACGGCACTAAACCGGTACGTTCGCGCACACTAAGCACGCGGCCTAACAAGTCATATGTATATTGTTTGACGCTGTATTGTTTTGTATCGCCGTTCTTGGATGCCAATGTCCACTGACGAATCGGATTACCTAATGCATCATAGTCCGTACGTACTTCTGTATAATCCTCTTCCGCCAGTTTTCCGCTTTCCGTCCTTGTTACTTCGTTCCACTGACGGATCACACGGCCTTGCGTATCCGTCTCACTATGCATAGCCCGTGTTTCTTTCCAACCTTCTGCGTCTTTGTACAACTGCACCGTCTTGGTTTCATTTCCTTGATAATCATAGTACGTTTTTTCACCGAGCGTTCCGCTTTTTTCTGAACTATACGAACCGTCAAATGCGGTTTCCGCGACTGTGCTACGTACGACTGACTCGCTGTCCTCTCTGGCCATGATATTGGTTGTAACTACCGTTGCATTTCCCGTAACGCCATAGATCGTCTTCGTCACATTTCCTTCCGGATCGGTCATAGAAACCACCCGATCCAAGTTATCATAAACATATTTGGAGCGTTTTGCCTGCGTGGTACCTCCATCGGATGCAGGCGCACCAACTATGACTTTTGATACGAGCAGTCCGCTACGGTTATAATCATTAATTTCCCTTTGACCATCTGCATACAGTACTTCCCGAATACGGCCGATTTCGTCATGGACATATGTTTTCGTCAGTTTTTTTGATCCACGATGAACGGATTCCGTTTTCATATTGTTACGTATATCGTATGTATAACTAGATGCCAACGAGTCTCTGTTATTCAATTTTTGTAAGATTAGATTTCCGCGTTCATCATATGTATAACCTGTCTTTTTCCCGTTCCATTCCACTGTACTTTGGATAAGCCCGTTTGCATAATAGGTATGGGTTGTACAACGATGGTTCCACTCCCCTGAAGCGGGATTGGATACCGCTACTTTTTGGGTCAACAGGTTCCCTTTGGCGTCATAGGTATATTCTCTTCGATCCAGCAACGCATTGTTGCTATTCTGATACACACGTTCGGACGCAACCCAATCCGTTAATCCGTTTTCATTCTCTATATATGTATATTCTGTGCGCAATCCATTGGGGGCAATCGACTTTGCAACTGTCCCATTTGTATTATACGTAATATCGTATACCAGCGGTTTCTGATGGTCAGCGTCCGCATAACTAGTAATCTTGCCCGGTTTCAATACAGCTTCGCTATATTCCGATCGATTGGTGATCCGATCTCCGGGTTGAATGAGCCGCGTCAAAACGCCATGCAAGTTCGCATCAGTATAATAGGTCGTAGCGCCCGTATTTTGCTCCCCAATATAGGGGGTAACCGTTGTTTCCACTACATTGACCGTGCCTTCATTCAAGGCGGTGGGGGCGCCGCTTGTATGTGTCATATAGGTAATCTCGCTATGGTTGGACAGCGCATCTATTGTTCCGGTAACTCGTCCCTGTGCATCCATTTGGAATGTATAAGTGCGTATCCCAGAAGCCGATGTGTTAGACGGCACTTTCGCAGCAAACGTCCTTCCTTCTTCTGTATCCGTGTATTCATAGGATTCGGAAATAACCGTTTGATACGGTAAACTGGTTACGTTTTCACTTCCAGATTCATTGGTCTCAATAACGCTATTGGTCTGCACACATGTCGTTCTTACGTCTATCAACCTACCATAATTCACAGAGTCTGGCGTCGAATCATACGTATATTGATATACTTGTTTTTGTGGCAATCCACCTTCTTCCCCGTAATAGCAAGTTGCACCAATGATTTTATCCAGGTTATGCGTTTCCGTCCCATAATCCAGTTGGATGAATTGCTGTTCGGATGCCTGTTTGGTCGCATACGCGCTATGCATCACCTTGGTCAAGTTTCCTCGGTTATCATAGGTGAACATCAATTTATTCCCATTCGGTTCACTGAATTCTTCGATCATCATCGATTCATTAAACAGATATTCGATATCATCAGAGCGATGTGCGATAAACTTGCCATCTTCTCGCTGTGTCAGCGTAATAAAGATACCCGCCGGCGAACGATAGCTTCCATCTTCCTGCTTTACAAATCGATGGATTGTCCCATCGCCATCTTTAAGAATTAACCCAACCTCTTCCCCTGTTGCGCCGTTATATTCACGTAAAAGATTGGTGTTAAAGCTGAAATCCCATCCATATCCGAAAGCGCTCATCGCAGTTGATTGGCTGTTATATGTCCTTTGTAAAGTGTTGGACAACAACGGTGCTGTCAGCAGCGTGTCAATCTGTTCATATACCAAATTACCGCTGGTTACATTGATATATCCAGACGCATTCCCCGCCGGAACAGTTGCAAAACTCCAGTATTCCTGCTTTCCGAGCATTTTGTTCAGTTCATCAGCCGAAACCATCTTCACGCTATTTTCCGTTTTCACCGCCGCGCTGCTCGCATATGCAGGCGTCTCACCTTCTGCGGCAAAACTCTTTTTCGCTACGACCCAGTAGAAAAATTCCTTATTATCTACCCAGTCGTGGTCATAATAATACGTGGTCGGCAAATTGGATGCCAATAACGCCGCGCCCTCAAAGGAATCCTGTGTGTTACGGTATACGTCGTACACTATATTTTCCGTTGGCGATGCTTCCCAACGTAATCGTGTTGTATAGTTTACTTGTGGTATGGCGGACACCTTTGCTACAGGTGCTACAAGTTCGTTCTGCAATTCCGTGGCAATTCCTATATACGTTGTCTCATGAACAACCCGGATCGCTTCATAACTATTTGCTGTATTTTCGATCACTGCATCTATTTTATACTTGTATGCAATGCCTTCCGGCGATATCGCGCCAACTGTGCCTTGAACCGTTTTCTGCTCTATCAACTGGTCGTTGTTATCGTAGAACGAAACTGTATAAATGATATCGCCATCCATCGTTTCCTGCGTTCCCGTAATCCGAATCCTATCAATGATACCCGGACCACCTTCAGACAGTGTGCCCTCAAAACGTTTCTCGATTTCTGTGCTTGTATCAGCGCGATAGACAAGGGTATCCTGTGTCCCGTCCTTAAAAGCGGGACTCGAATACATACGTTCCCCCGTTTCCATTTGTTCAACAATTAGATAAAACGGTTTAGGCATACCAGGCGCAAGATCCCCTAGCGCATCTATCTGGATCGTACGCGTTGTTCCATCTACTGTTACATCAATGCCTTCCCCCCTAAGTAGTTTTGTAATAAATCGATATTCTTTGTCCGCATCCATCACGGGATCTTCTTGAAAGGTGATGGTTTTCGGAACTGTATTCAGCTTAATCCGCGAAGGCGTATCGTTTACGTCTGTACTACTTAATTCTATCCCTTTTGCCTCATACGTCATCGATGTCATCAAATAGAAATCCTGCGTATAAACGCTTTCATTCCCCGCTTTGTCCGTTGCCGTAATCCGCAGCTGATATTTCGCATCATGCAATCCGCAGGAACCCAACAACACGTGCAACGGTAACGTTTCGTTGGTAACCGTTTCTCCCGGTATCTCCGTTATGACCTGGTATATCGGTATCACATCTTGTCCCAACAAGTCGATATACTGACCAGCCTCGACCTTTATCATCTCTAGCGAATCCTCTTGAATTTGGTCAATCAAAACAGGATTGCTGATATCCCATTGTGGAATTCCTTCTATTTCCTGTACTGATTGTGGATACGTAATCTGCAATACAGGAGCCGCCGCATCTTTCAAAATTTGAATCGTAGATTCTGGCCCTGCCAATCGTTCTTCCGCGATCTCGTTATTATCAAGCGCTCGTACATATAACGGGATGATTCCATCGCTTTTATCTGCGACAGAAATTTCTATCCCATTCTCCTTGATGGTATAGCCCTCTCCTTTGTTCAGCCAATCGTCTACCGATACTGTGATCCAATTTTGTTTATCAAAACTATATTGAATGGTTCCTACATCATAGTTACTGCCTGTACCCTTCTCTACTTTCCAAATAATCTGAATATGGTCCTTTACTGCAAAAGAAGGGGCCTCACCGCCCAGATATGTCCGAGTTCCACTTTGAGCCAACAGCTGTGGCGCTTGCGGGGATACATAGTTGGGAATGTCTACTGTCCCCAGCAAATAACCGGCAGGGGTAAAATTGCCGAACTTATCTTTTGCACTTGCATACAAGCGTATTGTCGCTCCGCTCGGCATCCCGGATTCTTTGATATCATAGCTCTTTGAAATCATCCCCTGCTTTACATCGCCTGTAATTGCCGGTAGATAATGCTTTTCTTCTGAGTCACCCTCCTGCCAATATATTTGGTGTTCGGCAATGCTTTCGGACTCTTGAACGCCCACTGCCGTTACCGTAAATTTGGTAGCAGATATTTTTTTAACTGTTACTTTTACCGCAACCGGTTGATCTCCATTTGGCGGTGCGAATAACCTACCGCTATATTCCGTTAACTCAGCAAAATTGAAATCACATAACGCGAACGCTGCGTATGTTCCTTCGGCTGTTCTGGCATAACAGTGTACATTATAAACGCCCGTCTGATTTCCATGTGTTCCTATATCAACGGTATAGCTCCAATCGCCATTCCCATTATGAGCTGGCGCGTACCATTTAATATCATCCTGTCCGTCGTTCGATGTCCAGGTCGGAAATGCGACGCTCTGTATGCTATTGGGCTTAACCGCCGGATTCATTTTTACATTCAGCTGTCCATCTACCACCGATACCTCGCTGGTGGTATTGAAGATCGGCGGTGTGCGGTCCTCCAGCTTAATCGTTTTTTCTGCCGTACTGCGATCAAAGTTCGTTCCTGTAAAACGTACTTTCACCTTATGACTGACATACGAAGATACCCCGCTGAATTTGTGCGTGTTCGCACCGTTGGCGTTGTTTGGTGAGTATTCTTTACCGTCCAGCACCACCTTGGCCGTTACACCACTGGGTGGCGCTACCCAGGAAACGTTGATGCTTCCTTGGGATGAGTTGATCGAACCCGAAGTGCCCGATGCATTGATCGTCAGATTCACTGGGTAATATGTGATGGACAAGCTCGGCTTATTGCTCGCGCTATCCGAGGAAGCGAACCTCTTATATCGTTTCGGTGTTTCATCCGTTGCCTTAATGACAAGCCCGTTGTTCGCCGTTCCATTCGCCCATTCCTGCACCATGGTTCGCATGTTCCATGTATAATTTTTTACGCCGCTGACAGCCTGGCTGGCATAAGAGCCGCTGCTGAAACTTGGCTGGTTGCTCCATGTAATCCCCGCCGATGTCCAGGACCCATTAACGCGGTGGACAGCAAAGGTAGGACTGCTGGTACCGCTGTATGTCTGATAGGTGTTTAAGGTAGCCGCCGTAACATACGATCCCGTCAAATTGCTCGGCAATGTAAATTGGATATAGGCACGATATTTATGGCCGTCCGTATCGCGCCCTACACGCAAATATTGATAAGCATTGGTATATGGTTTCCCCGTATCGGTTACGTCCTTATCTTTCTGGTTGGAGCCAGAGATTGAAGCCGATGGATCAATCTTTACCGGATATACCGTTGTCTCTGCATCCAACCATTCGGCGCTAGGCGTTAAGGTATAGAGGTATCGGCCATTTTCTTTTTCTTCAAGGGTTACCACAATATCCGTACTGTCATTAACGCCTTCTTCAAGGATTGACGAATCCTCCATGTATGGTTGCGGTAAAAAACCGATAACTTCTTCTGTCTCCGCATCTTTCATCCATACGACATTATTTTCATCCAGTTCCAATACAAGGCCTGTTACATTTAGTTCGAAAGAAAAGCTTGCTTGCTCGGGCCGCTCGAACAGGATAATATCCTCTTTGTACCCCTCGTTCGTCGGCGTTAAACGCAATGTTGTCCCCGCACCAAACACGTTGCTATACTCGACCGCTTCGTATTCCTTTTCAGAAGAATATGTGTAAGGATCTGCCTCTGTATCCGTGTTTGCCGCCGGTACACGCTGGCGCTGAGCCCCCTCTTCCTGTTCTTTTTGTTTTTCAATAAAGGAAATCCGGCTTTCCAGTTCCTCTGACTTTACAGCCTGATTTTGTTTGACCGATTGCGGGGCTGTCTCTACATGCAACGTAGGCGATGGAGTCGGCTGTTCTTCCGTACCTTCCTGCTCGTCTCCTTCTGTATCCTCCAACGTACCATCTGCCAGCTGCGGTGTTTCCGTTGCAATTGGATCTGCTTTTTCCTGTAAAGATTCGTCTGTATTATCCGGTATCGGCAAGTTCCCCCACACAGGGCGCGACGTCAGCGTATATGCACCAAACTGCAATTTGATCGGCGCGCTGTTCCGGATATTTTCATCCAACAACACCCAAGCCTTGGACGATTCCGAACGGTAATCATACGAATCATTTTTGAAAGCGTCTTTGCTTTCTTCACTTTTATCTACTTGCACGATGTCGTTGACGATATCATGCCAATTTCCCTTTTCATCCTGGTAGCGGATTGGCGTTAGGCTTTCTTCGTATGTAATCGATCCATCGGCATTTTGCCAATAGGTTTCGGTTTCCGTAAGCTTGTCCGTCATCAGCACCGGCTGGTTCTGTGCTTCCTCGATGGCGTTTTCAACGGCTGCCTCGGCAAACGCAGGGAGCGGAATATTCAGCAACATCAGAGTGGACAAAACAATGGCGATGATCTGAACTTTACGCATACGTTTTTTCATAGCTTTTCCTTACCTTTCCGTTTTTTGGGGACAAAAAAACCGCTCGTAAAAAAGAGCGGCATCACTTAAAAATTGCATCGCTAAACCGATGGGGCCCGGCCCACCATACGACGCGTACAACCCATATTGCTTCGGATACTGTTTCATAACAAACTCCAAAAATCGATATAAATATGTCTTTTATATATATTTAAAAATTATCCCGACAAATTTCCTTCACATTTTCAAGATACCTAAGTGTTGTTTTATTGTCAATCATTCAAATATATGAATAATAGCGAAGTTTGACGAATAATGTAGAAACCGCATTTCATACGAAAAACAATTGGCACAACGCTGCCAATGTAATCGAAAAACAGGCATGCTATGCTGTGTATGGACAACTTTATCCTTTCCAATAAAGTTGGTGATCGGCCGGGATGAAGTGGAAAGCGACATTTCACTTGTACCTCACATAAAAGGGCGTGTTGAGCCGGTCTAGCGATAGCTTTCCGGCCCACGCCCTTTTTTCATACCTTACTTTCATTTTCAAAGGAGGACAAACATGAAATATTGTCCCTATTGCGGCGCAGCTGTATTGGACGACGCCGCTTTTTGTATGTCCTGTGGGAAATCCATACCCGTTACTTCTGCACAAGCGACACCGACTGTGCAGGAGGATTATGACGGCTACTATGACGACGTACCGGCAGATGACAATCAATCCATCGGTACAAACGAACCGTCCAACCCTGGCATTGTTAAGAATATCGTTTTAATCTGCGCAGGAACAGGACTCGTGATCATCGCCTGTATTTTGTGGATGATCCTGTTATGAAAAAATGTGTCTGTCTTCTGCTGCTTATCCTCTTGTCGTTTGGCACCGGCATTTTTCTTGCCCGGTACAGTCAATGGCAGCAACGCCAACAGGACATGGCAAGCGTCTATGAACCCGTTTATCAAACGATTGAAAATGAGCCTACCCCCTCTGCGCCGGGCAGTACGCCTGCCCCTCCTTCCCCTGGTCAGATACAGCAAGTCAGCAACCATTACGATTCCGTCATTGGCTGGCTGGAGATTCCCGGCGTCCTTCGCTATCCGGTGGTCCAATCATCTGATAATACGTTCTTTCTCACGCACGACTTTCAGGGCCACGTCTCTGCTTGCGGCTCCATTTTTATGGATTTTCAAAACGATATCAGTCCGCTGGATCAAAATACGGTGCTGTATGGGCATACTATGGGACGGGCCAGCAAACTGATGTTTTCGCAGCTTACGCGATACAAATCGCCGTCCTTTTTGCGTTCGCATCCCACGCTGACATTCGATACGGCCCACCAATCGTACGGCACATGGACGATCTTTGCTGTATGCCATCTTCCGGCAAACCAGGCATCCTCCTATCTTGCAAAAGAATTTGTTTCTCGTGCCGCCTTTACATCGTTTGTCCGTGAAATCCAACAAAATGCCCTTTATGATACGGGTATACAGGCGCCTGAAAACAGCCGGCTGCTTACGCTGGTTACCTGCGACCGCAGCCGGTACGGAAAAGACGGGCGGCTGCTCGTTTTTGCATTTTGTTCTTCTGAACTGTGAAATACAAAAAAGGGGTGTCCCGATGTTTTATCTATCAAAAGGCGTACCTCTGTCTACCCGCGGCGACGAGATCACCGTGGGCTGCGTTGGCGAGATCCATACGCTGGCCGGAGAAACAGCGCAGCTTTGGCGGGGC
>OGPJ01001978.1_pt1 | contig 13547 bp, 8 predicted proteins | sample 1552831 | NCBI WGS metagenome assembly OGPJ01 (sample SAMEA2579914, study PRJEB22360) | human gut metagenome | biome: human gut; feature: human-associated habitat; material: faeces | place: Denmark | collected 2008/2010
AACATACCTGCTTGCAATGATAATATTATTTCTCAATAAATTTAAAACAGCTTCTAATATTTAACCCCTCTCCGTAGGATTCACTCCTGCGACGTCCCCTATCTCCGATTGAAAATCGAAGCAGGGGAGAAGTTGGAAACTACCAACCGACTAACAAAATAGCCCTCAACAAAATAAGTATAAGCATCTCAACCTCTCCTTTGCCATCTCCCATAGCTCTACGGGTTGTTTTCCACATGGAAAATATAGGGAAATAAAGGGTTCATCGAAACAGCCCCATCGATTTCCCAAGAAGAGTTTTAATACACTATTATACCCACCTTATAACACCACGAGACACAGCAGAAGACAATACTTTCATCGTTATTGAAAATCCACCGGACCGTCAAAAAAACAACAGGCCGCTTCGACGAAGCGGCCTGTTGCGTATAGAGTCAAATCGTGTACGATTACAATTTCGGACCAGCAGCAACCAAAGCCTTACCGGCGGCATTACCTTCGAATTTAGAGAAGTTCTTGATGAAACGAGCGGCCAAATCCTTAGCTTTAACTTCCCAATCGGCAGCATTAGCATAAGTATCGCGAGGATCGAGGATATTTTTGTCCACACCCGGCAACTCAGTAGGAACAACGAAGTCGAAATAAGGAATAACCTTTGTCGGAGCTTTGTCGATAGAGCCATCGAGAATAGCATCGATAATACCACGAGTATCGCGGATAGAGATACGTTTGCCCGTACCGTTCCAACCGGTGTTCACCAAATAAGCCTTAGCGCCTACCATTTCCATTTTCTTAACCAGCTCTTCGGCATATTTGGTCGGATGCAATGACAAGAATGCAGCTCCGAAGCAAGCCGAGAAAGTAGGAGTCGGTTCGGTAATACCGCGTTCTGTTCCGGCCAATTTAGCGGTGAAACCAGACAAGAAATAGTATTTGGTTTGTTCTGCGTTCAAGATAGAAACCGGAGGAAGAACACCGAATGCATCGGCCGACAAGAAGATTACTTGTTTAGCGTGAGGACCTTTCGATACCGGTTCTACGATATTCTTGATATGATAAATAGGATAAGATACACGAGTATTTTCCGTTACGCTCTTATCTGCGAAATCGATCTTTCCGTTGGCATCAACCGTAACGTTTTCGAGAAGAGCGTCACGCGTAATGGCATTGTAAATATCGGGTTCGCTTTCTTTATCCAAGTTGATAACTTTGGCATAGCAACCGCCTTCGTAGTTGAACACACCGTCGTTGTCCCAACCGTGTTCGTCGTCACCGATAAGCAAACGTTTCGGGTCGGTAGACAAAGTAGTTTTTCCCGTTCCGGAAAGACCGAAGAAGATAGCTGTGCTCTTACCTTCTTTATCGGTGTTGGCCGAGCAGTGCATCGAAGCCATACCTTTCAAAGGATTCAGATAGTTCATGATTGAGAAGATACCTTTCTTCATCTCACCGCCGTACCAAGTATTCAAGATAACTTGTTCGTTAGTCTTCAAGTTGAAAACGGTAGCAGTTTCAGAGTTCAGACCCAGCTCTTTGTAGTTGTCTACTTTCGCTTTGGCTGCGTTGAACGATACGAAATCGGGTTCGCCGTAGTTAGCCAACTCTTCATCGGTAGGACGGATAAACATGTTCTTCACGAAGTGAGCTTGCCATGCAACCTCCATGATGAAACGAACTTTCAAACGAGTAGCGGGGTTAGCGCCGCAGAAAGTATCCATTACGAACAATCTCTTTCCCGAAAGTTCTTTAACGGCTTTGGCTTTCAAATCGGCCCAAGCTGCTTCCGAGCAAGGCTTGTTGTCGTTTTTATATTCATCGGTAGTCCACCAGATAGTATCTTTGCTGGCTTCATTCATCACAAAGAATTTATCCTTAGGAGAACGACCGGTATAAATACCTGTCATTACATTCACAGCACCGAGTTCAGTTACCTGACCTCTTTCATAACCTTCCAATCCTGCTTTGGTTTCTTCCTCAAACAGAACTTCGTAAGAAGGATTGTGTAAAATCTCTTTTACATCCTTAATACCATACTTGCTTAAATCTAATGTTGCCATTGTTTTTGAAATTTAATGGTTTATAAAATATTTCTCTTTTTTCTTAATCCATGAAAACCGACTGCAAAATTAAAAACAAATTCTACAAGTAACGATTTAATTAAAGAAAATTTTCGCTAATTGTTTGTATTTATTACAAACACACCCTCAATCGCTATGCCAAGATAGCAAAAAGGTCTGTTTCTTTCCTTTTTAAAGAACAAAACAAAAGAAAAAACAATCTATAATTTTCCAAAACAAAATTTATACGTACTTTTGCTCTTCGGCAAAAAACACAAAATATGGAAGTAATCAATTTTGCGGAAAAAAACTCGGTAATAAACCGATTTATGGCCGAATTAAGAGATGTAAATATTCAAACCGACCGAATCAGATTCCGGCGAAACCTCGAAAGAATAGGCGAAATAATGGCTTACGAAAGTCACCGGCTCCATTACTCCGAGAAAAAAGTAAAAACACCGCTGGGAACGGCCCATGTCAATCTTCCCGACGATACAGTCGTGTTGGCCACTATTCTTCGGGCAGGTCTGCCTTTTCATCAAGGATTCCTCAGTTGCCTCGACGATGCCGAAAATGCATTTGTCTCGGCTTACCGGAAATATAAAGACAAGCTGAATTTCGACATCTTTATCGAGTATATCGCTTCACCGCGAATCGATGGTAAAGTATTGGTACTCACAGATCCCATGCTGGCGACAGGCGGATCTATGGAGCTATCCTACAAAGCTCTGCTCACCAAAGGCACACCCAAAGACATACACATCGCATCGGTAATCGCAAGCCGGCAAGCGATCGATTACGTGAAAGACCACTTCCCCGAAAACACGACAATATGGGTAGGAGCGATCGACGATAAATTAGACGAACACTCCTACATCGTTCCGGGACTTGGCGATGCCGGAGATTTGGCATACGGAATAAAGGAATAACAACCGAGAACAAATTGCTGAAATTATAAACATCATGTCAATCACTATTCAGGAAATATCAGGAACTCGCGGTTTGAAAAAGTTCGCAAAGTTCCCGATAAATTTATACAAAGGAAACGAATACTATGTACCGGCTCTGGTTCTGGACGAAGTAGGAACCTTGAATTCGAAAAACAATCCGGCGTTCGACTTCTGCGAATCGGTTTACTACATGGCCTATAAAGACGGGGAACCCGTCGGCCGAATTGCCGGAATCATCAACCACAAAGCGAATGAAAAGTCCGGGGAAAAAGCCGGACGCTTCGGATTTGTCGATTTCATCGACGACAAAGAAGTCAGCAAAGCGCTTTTCAATGCCGTCGAAAAGTGGGCAAAATCAAAAGGCATGACCGAAATACACGGGCCGCTCGGTTTTACCGACATGGATCCCGAAGGAACACTCGTCGAAGGGTTCGACCAACTAAGCACGATGTCTGCCATCTACAACTATCCATACTACCCGCAACACATCGAAAGCATGGGCTATGAAAAAGCGATAGATTGGGTGGAATACAAAATAAAAGTACCCGAATGTGTACCCGAAAAGCATCAACGCATTAGCGACATCGTACAACGAAAGTACAATCTGCGAATCCTGAAATTCAAAAGTGCATCCGACGTATACAAAGGTAATTACGGTCAAAAAATTTTCGATCTTATCAACGATGCCTATGCCGATTTATATGGATATTCGACACTGTCTCAACGACAAATCGACTATTATGTAAAAATGTACATTCCGTTATTACGGCTCGAAAACGTAACAGCCATTGTCGACGAGCAAGACGATTTGATTGCCGTGGGTATCGCCATTCCTTCTTTGTCGAAAGCGTTACAGAAATCGAGAGGCCGGTTGTTCCCTTTCGGTTTTATCCATCTGCTCAAAGCCCTCAAAGGCAAAAACGACGGGGTTGACCTCTTATTGGTAGCTGTCCGTCCCGACTACCAAAGCAAAGGAGTCAATGCGTTGCTATTCTCCGACCTTATCCCGGTATTCATTCAAAACGGTTACAAATATGCCGAGAGCAATCCCGAACTCGAAATGAACGAGAAAGTACAATCCCAATGGCAATATTTCGAACGGCAACAACACAAACGCCGCCGAGCCTATACAAAAAAGATATAGCACGCCAGTGAGCGAATCGTGCATATCCACCCCCTTTGTGTTCATTTACTGAACACAAAGGGGGTGTCCCATTTAATAATACCTGCGACCTTTCCGGTAAACAAGCGACGACCATAAAAACAGAGAAAGAGGCGAAGGAAGAATCGAAACCCGGAAAGGGAAAAATACACTTTCGCCATCATCGAGGCTCGATGAACAACAATAAAAATTCCCGATTCGGTATAAGGGTACACGACGTTTTTGGTGTCATAATATGTGAATCCTTAAAAATATTATCGACATGAGAAACTATTTTAACTCCATGAAAAAAGTCAAATTCTCACTATTCTTTTTATTATCGGTATTCGGGCTATGTGCTCAAAGTCCTATTTTGGTTTTAGAAGCCGAAAACGCCGACTCCATTCATTCACCGGCGAGAGTTAAATCGGGCGACGGTTTCTCCAACGGGAAATACGTGGGCGGAAACGACCGGGGTAGTTACCTCTTCTTCCACAATGTGACGATGGAAAAAGCCGGAACCTATGAATTCAAAACTTATTTCAACTGCAATGGTGTACGTCGATTCACTGTAAAAGTAAATAATTATCCAGAGGTAGAATGTACCGTTAACGGAACGGCGAAATGGGATACTCCCCCTGCCGAAACGGCCAAGGTGCTGATTTACTTGGCTGCCGGGACGAATATCATAAAAATAACGCCCTATCCCACGACATCAGGAGGTCCGAATTTGGATAAATTCGAAATACTGGAAACCTCGGAATCACCCCTGCCCGTACCCCAAGAAGGTTTCCCTATAACATTGGAAGCCGAATACGCCCATTTATACGGAGACCTGAAAGTGAAAAATCTGGAAGGCATGTCCAATGGTCGCTACGTGGGAGACTTCAACAACAAGAATAATTCCTACTTGCAATTCACGTGCGTCGATATACCCGAGGAAGGGCCGTATGAATTGAAAATCTTTACAAACGACCCCACAGGACGTCCTTTGGATATTCAAATCAACAACTATGCAAAAACCTATATCAATGTGAACAAGTCCGAAGGCAAATGGGATCAACTGCCCACGGCAGAGACATCGGTATTGGTTTGGTTGGACAAAGGGCTGAATACGATTTCGTTCACCGAATCATGTCGCTACAACGGGCCCAACATCGATAAGGTAGAAATACATGAAACCGACCAGACTATGGAAAAACCCGACATCGAAAAACCCTATCCCGAATCGTGTAAGGAAATCGACGAATACAAAATATCATTCATGGGTTCCTCTGTCTGCTATGGAACGGGAGCGACAAAAGACTACGGATATGCCTATATGTACACCGACCTGCTGAAACAACGCAAACAAGAAAACATCGGCAAAGACTGGACCACCTCGAACATCTCCATCGGCGGGAATACGACCCAAATGGTACTCGACCGTTGGGAAAGAGACCTATTGCGGGATTGCGGACGTTACGTGTTCTACGGATTGTCGCTCGGCAATGAACGGAACAACGGCACACAAACCGACCAAGCCTCAAAAAATTACGAGAAAGGCATGAAACAATTGATTCGCCAAGCCGACTCCGTAGGTATCGTGCCGGTCATGGCTAGCAACTATGCCAATGCCGGATTCAACAGTTCCGATTATGAGATTTTGAAAAACCTGAACCTGACCATACAGCAATGGGAAGTACCCTCGGTAAACATGCTGGGAGCAGTCGACAACGGAGCAGGACGCTGGGTCAAAGCGATTGAAAACGATGGAGCGCACCCCAATTCGGACGGACACCGGGAAATGTCCTACGCCATAGTACCGTCACTATTCGATGCTCTGGACGCCGGAAAGACCATTCCGCAACGACAAGAAAGCACCGCCTATGCCTTGGGCAAAGCGTCCGCTACGCAACACATCGAATTCGCACCGGAAAACATCGTCCACCCCTTCACCCTTTCTTTCGAAGTGAAAGCCTCTTCTGCCGGAACTCTCGCCTCGTTCGAGACCGAAAACGGCACGGGTAACATTAAAATCGACGAAAACGGAAATATCGTTTACGAATCGCCATCGGACGGACAAATCACATCGACCACCTCGGCCAATGACGAATGGTTATGTATATCCTTGACGCACTATTATGCGTGGGGAATGACCCAACTGTATGTGAACGGCGTAAAATGCGGAGAGCTTTCCGAAAAGCTCGTAGCAACGAAATTTGCCTTAGGCGGGAGTAATGCGCCCGATAAGGCAGACTATCGCCAACTGTTCTTCTGGCGTTCGGGTATGAACGATAAAGAAATCGCCGCCGTAGCCGAAGGCAAAATGTTACGGTCGAGTTTGGAAATCTATGCTCCTTTAAGCAACGAAAGTCCGCTGCTCAATCTGGCACAAAGCACAAACACACTCGCATTGGTAGAAAACACGACATCGGGAATTGCTTCCCTCAAAGGACGTTGTATGTTGTTCTCGCCTAATCCCGTAAAACAGGGAGAACGTGTAAATGCCGGTTGCTCGGGAATATTCGAAATCTATTCGGTGAACGGTATGTTGCTCGACAGGCAAACCCTCCGAAATGAAAGCGAAACGATTTCTACCGACGCCCTGACAGCCGGCACTTATGTAATCCATTCGAACGATACGGGAAAAATAGGATTGTTGGTTATCTATTAAGCGTACCACCGCACTATTCGATAAAGAGAAAATACCACCCAGATATTGGGTAATGGTATTTTCTCTTTATTATTTTTTTATTTTTTCGGCAAATACTGGCTTTAACCATAAAAAATAGTTAATTTTGCTGCGTTTTTTCAAATCGGTCACCCGACCGATTAGAGAGGTTATTAATTTATCGAACCCCGATGTCGAAATCGGGCTCTTCGAATAATAGGTATAAAATAGGTAAAAAGATGAAAAGTACATTAGATTTTCACCCGAAGTTTCTCGCTTCGCTGGCAAGCTATTCCAAAGAAAAATTTACGAAAGACCTCATGGCCGGTATCATCGTCGGTATCGTCGCTCTGCCTTTGGCTATCGCTTTCGGTATCGCCTCGGGCGTATCTCCCGAAAAAGGTCTCATCACCGCCATTATCGGCGGATTCATCGTCTCTTTCTTAGGTGGGAACAGCGTGCAAATAGGCGGGCCTACCGGAGCATTTATCGTTATCGTGTACGGCATTATACAAGCCTACGGATTGGAAGGACTGGCGATAGCCACTTTCATGGCCGGTTTGATATTGGTCTTGATGGGCTGCTTCCGCTTGGGAACCATCATTAAGTTCATTCCCTACCCCATTGTCGTGGGATTTACCAGCGGTATCGCGCTTACCATTTTCGCCACACAGATAAAAGACCTGCTCGGATTATCGATGGACAGCGTCCCCGCCGATTTCATATCCAAGTGGGTCGCTTACTTCCAGCACATCGAGACCACCAATTTCTGGTCGCTGGGCATAGGAATACTCAGTATTCTCATCATTGCCTACACTCCCCGTATCTCCAACAAAATACCGGGCTCCCTCATGGCGATTATTCTCATGACCGTGCTCGTCTATGTGCTCGAACGTCTTTGGGGAATCGAAGGAATAGAAACCATCGGAGACCGTTTTAACATCAGCAATGAAGTTCCCGAGCCGCAAGCTCTGAATATCAATATGGAGACGATAAACCAATTACTCTCTCCGGCATTTACCATCGCCGTATTGGGAGCCATAGAATCCCTGCTATCGGCTACCGTCGCCGACGGTGTAACTGGCGACAAGACCAACTCCAATACCGAGCTTATCGCACAAGGAGCCGCCAATATCGTGGTTCCTTTCTTCGGGGGAATCCCTGTCACCGGAGCCATTGCCCGTACCATGACCAATATCAACAACGGCGGGCGCACCCCCATTGCCGGTATGATACACGCTGTCGTCCTTTTGTTGATATTCCTGTTCCTTATGCCGCTTATCAAGCTCGTGCCCATGTCGTGCCTCGCCGGTGTATTGATCGTCGTTTCCTATAACATGAGCGGTTGGCGCACGGTACGTTCCCTGCTGAAAAATCCGAAATCAGACGTGTCGGTACTCATTATCACCTTCCTGCTTACCGTTATATTCAATCTTACGATCGCCATCGAAATCGGGCTGTTGTTGGCCGTTGTCCTCTTCTTGCGCCGCATGACAGAGACCACGCAAATATCGGTACTCCACGACGAGCTCGATATTGCGACCGGAACCGAATCGACTACCCACGAAGTCTTGAAAGTAGCCAAAGGCGTGGAAGTTTACGAGATAGAAGGCCCGTTCTTCTTCGGGGTAGCCACCAAGTTCGACGAACTGATGCGTAGTATGGCCGATCGTCCGCTGGTGCGCATTATCCGTATGCGAAAAGTACCTTTTATCGATTCTACGGCTATCCACAACCTCGAAATCCTGATTACCTCGTCGCAGAAAGAGAAGATACATGTCATTCTGTCGGGGGTCAATCCCACGGTACACGCCACTCTCAAAAAGGCGAATATAGACCGGCTCATCGGCAACGACCATATCTGCGACCACATTACCAAAGCCGTGGCAAAAGCCAACGAGTTCGTCGCAGAAATGAAGAAATAAAAGAGGCTCCAAACATTCATACATACGACAATCCCCGTGTCCTGCTCAGAACACGGGGATTGTCGTATCATTTCATCGAAAGTCTGTTCACTTCAACTTCCACTCTACACCCTCTTTGGTGTCTTTGATTTCAAAACCTATCTCGGACAACCTGTCGCGAATGTAATCCGATGTCGCCCAATCCTTACGAGCCTTAGCCTCCTTGCGCACATCGAGCAATAAATCCACGGCTTTATGATAGGCCTCGTTCCCCTCTTCCGAAACACCGGCCTCTTCGCGAATGCCCATGATATCGAAAAGGAATATACGGAAAGTTTCCTTCAAATGAGCCGAATCCTCGGCCGACAAAGCAGCTCCTCCCGCCAATACCGTGTTGATAATCTTCACGGCCTCGAACAAATGGGAGACAACGATAGGCGTACTCAAATCATCGTTCATCGCCTCGTAACAACGCTCGCGAATGGCTTTCACATCGACCGTGGAAACTTCGGCAGGCTCGATCTTCGAGAGGTTGTCCCACCCTTCGAGCATACGTTGCAGGGCCTTTTCCGATGCCTGCAAGGCCTCGTTGCTGAAATCGACCGTGCTGCGATAATGCGCTTGCAAGATAAAGAAGCGTATCGTCATGGGCGAATAAGGCTGTTGCAACAATTTGTGATTACCGGAGAAGAACTCGTCGAGCGTAATGAAGTTACCCAACGATTTGCCCATCTTCTGCCCGTTGATGGTAATCATGTTGTTATGCATCCAATAGTGCACCGTCTCGTGCCCCTGCGCAGCCACCGATTGGGCTATCTCGCATTCGTGGTGGGGGAAAAGCAAATCCATGCCTCCGCCGTGAATGTCGAATTCCTCGCCCAAGTACTTGGCGCTCATGGTCGAACATTCGAGATGCCAGCCGGGAAAACCGTCGCTCCACGGCGAGGGCCACCGCATGATATGTTCGGGAGAAGCCTTTTTCCAAAGAGCGAAATCGAAACTATTGTGCTTCTCGCTCTGTCCGTCGAGCTCCCGCGTCGTGTTGAGCAAGTCGTCGATATTGCGCCCCGATAGCTTGCCGTAGTGGTGGTCTTTATTATACTTCACTACATCGAAGTAAACCGACCCGTTACTTACATAAGCATATCCGGCCTCTATAATCTTTTTGATATATTCGATCTGTTCGATAATATGCCCCGACGCATGCGGCTCGATACTCGGCGGCAACACGTTAAGAGCTTCCATCGCTTTGTGATAACGGTTCAGATAATATTGTACCACCTCCATCGGTTCGAGCGATTCGAGCCGTGCTTTTTTGGCTACCTTATCCTCCCCTTCGTCGGCATCGTTTTCCAAATGCCCTACATCGGTAATATTGCGCACATAGCGCACTTTATATCCCAAATGCCGTAAATAACGGAACAACACATCGAACGTGATGGCGGGACGGGCATGTCCCAAATGAGCATCCCCGTAAACCGTGGGACCGCATACATACATACCCACGTAGGGAGGGTTCAACGGTTTGAACTCCTCTTTTTTTCGGGTAAGTGTATTATAGATATAAAACGGTTGTGTCATATCGAGTATATTATGGATTCAGTTCCCGTAACGCTTAATCGTTGCTACGACCTCCGAAAATACGAAGCAGATAAAGGAACAAGTTGATAAAGTCGAGATAAAGCGACAGAGCGCCTATCGTCGCCAACTTCCCGGTCTGGGAAGGATCGGTCACATAGGCCGCATTCTTGATCTTTTGGGTGTCCCATGCCGTCAATCCGATAAACAAAGCCACGCCGAACAAACTGATAATCCAGTCGAGAGTACTGCTTGCCACGAATATATTGACAACAGATGCGATGATCAACCCGAACAATCCCATGATACAATAGCTCCCGAACTTGGTCATATCGTTCTTGGTAACCATGCCATACACGCTCATCGCCCCGAACACCCCGGCCGTGATGAAGAACGTATAGGCGATAGAGCCCAAATCGTACACGACAAAAATGGACGAAAACACCACTCCGTTGAGAACAGCATACAGATAGAACAACAGCGTGGCGGTCGTCGTGCTCAGTTTATTCAACATGCCCGAGACAACGAAAACAACGGCAAGCTCGGCGATCATCAAGCCGAAAAAGACAGCCCGGTTTCCCAACACGACCGACAATATGGCCGGAGAAGAAGCCACATACAACGACGTAAGAGCCGTTACGACAAGGGCGAGGAACATACGCCCGTACACCTTACGCATCACCATCGACAAAACCGATGTCCCGGTAGCCGACTTATAAGAAGAATCATACAAATTTTCCATTTCTCTCTATTTTAACAGTTATTTTTTACATACGGTCGGGCACTTCGATACCGAGCAATCCCATACCGGTTTTTATCACTTTGGCGACGTTGGCCGAAAGCATTAGGCGGAATGCCCGCACTTCGGCGTTTTCTTCGCGCAGAATCGAATAATCGTGGTAGAACTGATTGTATTCTTTCACCAAATCATACACATAGTTGGCGATAAGCGAAGGACTGTATATACGACCGGCTTCGGCGACCACAGCAGGGAAATCGGCCAAATGCTGAATGAGCGAAATCTCTTTTTCAGAGGGATCGACCTTAGCGGTGTCCACTTGGCGATAATCGATACCGGCTTCGGCAGCCTTGCGCATGACCGAGCAGATGCGGGCGTGGGTGTACTGAATGAAAGGCCCCGTGTTCCCGTTGAAGTCGATAGACTCTTTGGGATTGAAAGTCATGTTCTTGCGGGGATCGACTTTCAAAATAAAGTATTTCAATGCGCCTAAACCCACGATACGAGAAATTTCTTCCGCTTCCTCGGCAGTACAGCCGTCGAGTTTGCCCAATTCGGCCGATGTCTCGCGAGCGGTGGCGATCATCTCGTCCATCAAGTCGTCGGCATCCACTACCGTACCTTCGCGCGATTTCATTTTTCCTTCGGGCAGCTCCACCATGCCGTAGGAGAAGTGCACGAGATCTTTGCCCCATTTGAACCCGAGTTTGTCGAGCAATATAGAAAGAACCTGAAAATGGTAATTTTGTTCGTTGCCCACCACATAAATCATCTTATCGATGGGGAAATCTTTGAAACGCAACTTGGCCGTACCGATGTCCTGCGTCATATACACCGATGTCCCGTCGCTGCGCAACAGCAATTTGTGGTCGAGCCCCTCTGCCGTCAAGTCGGCCCATACCGAGCCGTCCTCTTTCCGATACATGATACCCTTTTCCAATCCTTCGAGCACTTTCTCTTTCCCTTCGAGATAGGTCTGCGACTCGTAATATATCTTATCGAAGTCCACGCCCAAGCGACGATACGTCTCGTCGAATCCGGCATAGACCCAGTTGTTCATCATCTCCCAAACCGAACGAACCTCGGGATCGCCGGCCTCCCATTTGCGCAACATGGCGCGGGCTTCCTGCATGAGCGGCGAGGCGGCCTCGGCCTCTTCGGGGGTCATGCCTTTGGCTTCCAGTTCTTTCAGTTCTTGTTTGTAATGTTTGTCGAACAACACATAGAAATCACCGATAAGGTGGTCGCCTTTTTTCCCGGCCTTTTCGGGGGTGACACCGTCGCCCCACTTTTGCCAAGCCAGCATCGATTTACAGATATGAATACCCCGGTCATTGACGATATTGGTTTTCACCACCCGATTGCCATTGGCTTTCAAAATCTCGGAAAGACTATATCCCAACAAGTTGTTGCGCACATGTCCCAAATGTAACGGTTTGTTGGTATTGGGCGAGGAATATTCGACCATGACCAAAGGAGCATCGGCGGCAGCTTTATGCGTCCCGAAATCGGCCTCCTCGTCGATGTGATGCAACATCTGGCTCCAAAACGAAGGAGCAATCACCAGATTGAGAAAGCCCTTGATTACATTGAACGAAGCGACTGCCGGCTCATTGGCGAGAAGATACTCGCCTATCTCCTGAGCCGTAGCTTCGGGGGCCTTATGAGAGGCTTTCAAAAAAGGGAACACCACCAACGTGAGATTTCCTTCGAACTCTTTCTTCGTCTTTTGAGGAACTGTCGTCCCGGGAGCTGCCTCGATTCCATACAAAGCCTTCACCGCTTTGACCGCAGCATCGGATATAATCTGTTCTATTTTCATGTACTATACTCGTTTAATGGGTACAAAGATAGTGCAAGATGAGAGCAAAAAGAACAAATCCATTTGTTTTTTTGCCGAATCGCAGCCTATCCCGGACTTTTGCCAAAGATAGTACAAGGCGAATGCAGAGCAAAAAGGACAAAAGGACTCAGTAGAAAACTCATGAGGGCAGACTTGAATGTTAACAATGAATCTTTTGTCGGCAACCACATTCCTATCTCCTCGGCAAGCGGTTAAGAAAAGCATCCGAATAGATTTTTGATGATATTCAACCCCTCCGTCACTTCGTGCCACCTCCCCTATATTTTGCGCCGCAAAACACCCCGTAAGGCTACGGGATACGGCAGGGAGGAGGGAAAATACCCACAAAGCATCGGAGCGGCTAAAAGCTGTTCAAGAGGATACTTACAACACTCTCCCTTTGCTCATCGTAGATGAGATAGGGGGAGTGCCCGCAGGGCGAGGGGGTTAAGCCTTCAAAATATAACATGCTATTTTCCAACCCCTCTCTTCGTCGCTATTGCTCCTCTGTCTCTCCCCTATATTTTGCGCTGCAAAAACACCCCGCAATGCTGCGGGACACGGCAAGGGAGAAGGTTAGAATGTTTTGTCTTGTTGCGTAGAAAACTATAAAAGCTAAGAAATGTGTTGTACTCCTCCTCTGCGCACGAATGTGCGATAGGGGAGGTGTCCGTAAGGACGG
>OGPJ01001989.1_pt1 | contig 13499 bp, 14 predicted proteins | sample 1552831 | NCBI WGS metagenome assembly OGPJ01 (sample SAMEA2579914, study PRJEB22360) | human gut metagenome | biome: human gut; feature: human-associated habitat; material: faeces | place: Denmark | collected 2008/2010
GCAATGTGGATACTGGTACTGTGAGAATGTTCCCATTTTTGTTGGAACCTCTGCAGCATTGAATCTCATTACATCAGTGATAAGAAGGGCATTAGCAATTCCGTGTGGAAGGTGGTGATATGCACCCAGTTTATGTGCAAGTGAGTGGCACACTCCAAGGAAAGCATTAGCAAAAGCCATACCAGCCATAGTAGAAGCTGTTGCCATCTTTTCTCTTGCAACTGCATCATGTGCACCTAATTCATAAGCTGCTGGAAGATATTCAAATATATTCTTCATAGCCTGTAATGCAAGACCATCTGTATATTCTGTTGCCATAATGGAAGCGTATGCTTCAAGTGCATGTGTAAGTGCATCAATACCAGAAGCTGCTGTAAGTCCCTTAGGCTGATCCATATGCATGTCAGCATCGATAATAGCCATCTTAGGAAGTAATTCATAGTCAGCAAGTGGATATTTCTGACCAGTTGTTTCATCAGTAATAACTGCAAATGGAGTTACCTCTGAACCTGTTCCAGAAGATGTTGAGATAGCGACAAAGTAAGCTTTCTCGCCCATCTTAGGGAACGTGTATATTCTCTTTCTGATATCCATGAAACGCATAGCCATATCAAGGAAGTCTGCCTCAGGATGTTCATACATAACCCACATGATCTTGGCAGCATCCATTGCATTCTCAAGAGTATTAACATTGATGCGTGTACCACAGTCCATTAGTGCATGGATCTTAGGTAACTTCCATAATAAGATTGTGATCTTGCTTGTGATCAATATGTTCTTGTTGATCGTAGGTATGGTCATGGATACGACACCAGCGATTCTTATTTTGACACCAATTTTATTACCGATCGTTACAGCAATCGGTATGAATCCGATTCATTTTGGTGTTATGATGGTTGTAAACCTTGCAATTGGTTTCGTTACACCACCAATTGGAGTCAACTTATTTGTGGCATCATCCTTAACGGATATTCCAGTGATGAAGATCGCACAGAAAGCAATGCCGTTGATCGTCTGCTTCCTTGTTGCATTACTTCTGATCACATTTATTCCACAGATCAGCCTGGCACTTTTATAAGGAGGTTTAGGATTTCATGAGAAAAATCATAAAAAGATCCGTCGTAGTTCTTCTTGCAGGAGTCTTATTATTCAGTTTATCCGGATGTAAGAAGAAACAAAAGAAAGACGAAGTACAAAGATATGCATGGCCGCTTGGAACTTCCAGTCCGGAAGATACGGTAACACAGCTTTATGCAGAGAAGTTTGCAAAAGAAGTTTCCAGATTAAGTCATGGAAAGATGAAGATCGAAGTTTATCCAAACAGTACACTCGGAGGAGACCGTGAGCTTCTTGAGAGTTGTAAAGATGGGGATATCCCATTTGTCGTACAGAATACTGCACCACAGGTAACATTCCTTCCAGATACCGCAGTATTTGACCTGCCAAGTGCATTTACAACGATCCAACAGGCACGAGCAGCTGTTGATAATGAAGAGTTCTATCAGAAGATGGAGAAAGTATATCAGAAGGGTGGATATAAATTACTTGGATATGCCGATCAGGGATTCCGTGTTATGTCTACCAATAAGAATGTTAAGAGTATTAACGACTTCAAAGGGCAGAAGATCCGTACGATGGAGAACAGCTATCATTTGAAGTTCTGGAAGACACTTGGAGCGAATCCAACACCAATGACGTTCAGCGAAGTTTATATCGGACTTCAGCAGGGAACGATCGATGCACAGGAGAATCCTTACGAAGTTATCGTTTCCAGCAAATTATATGAACAGCAGGATTATGTTGTAGAGACAAACCATTTGCCACATTATATTTCGCTGATCGTCAGTGATGAATTCTATAATAATCTGTCAAAAGACCAGCAGAAGATCATCGATCAGGCATCACAGACAGCGAAAGTGTATGCGAGAGAAGCATCTGATAAGCGAATTGCAGACCGTATCAAGATCATTGAAGACAGTGGTACAAAGATTGTGAAACTTGATACAAAGACACAGAAAGAGATGCGTAAGCAGGCACGGCCAGTTTATGATGCGATTAAGAAGAGTATCTCAAAAGATATTTATAATGCATATTTAAGTGGTGTAGAGAAATAAAATGAATGATATGAGACTAGAATTTTTGAAAAAACTGGTCTCATATTTTGTTTTCTTCTTGCTAATTATAAAAAGCTGTTATAAAATAAACAAGATTGAACAATGTAAAGATGTAAAAAGGAAGATAAATTATGTTTCAGAAATTCTACCCGTCCGAAGATATCAGAAGTACTTATGATATTGATTTCGAACGATACTACAAAGAAGGATATCGAGGAGTGATCTTTGATGTCGATAATACGTTAGTACCACACAATGCACCAGCAGATGAAAGAGCAAAGAAGTTATTTAAGAGACTGGATGCGATTGGTATGCAGTATTGTTTTACAAGTAATAACAAAGAAGCGAGAGTAAAAGCTTTCTGCGAGGCAGTTGGTGGAAAATATTATGTATACAAAGCAAATAAACCATCGATCAAAGGATATGAGACAGCAATGAAATTGATGGGAACGGATAAGAAGAATACATTCTTCGTTGGAGATCAGTTGTTTACAGACGTTTATGGAGCGAACAGAACAGGTATACATAGTATTCTTGTAACACCGATGAATCCGAAAGAAGAGATTCAGATCGTCATAAAGCGTTATTTTGAAAAGATTGTGTTGTGGCAGTATCGTAAGAAAAAACATTAAGAAACTATAAAAAGCAAGGGTCAGATTTTATTATCTGCCCCTTACTTTTTTCAAAAAATCAAAATTTTACTACAATCTTTGACGCCAATAAAAGATTGTAAGAAAAACTCATGAGCTTTTTAAATGAAATCCTGACGTTCTAATGCAACTAAAATGTCACGACCTTCTTTTACACCTTCGATGATACGACGTGTCTGAGCACTGTCACCGATATTAAGTACTTCAACACCTTCATAGATGAAGTGGTTGTATAATTCCTGAAGAGAAGGAGTTGCAGACTGCATTCCAAGACATACAAATCCATAATCGAAGTCTAATTCAAGATCTTTATAGTCATGTCTTACAATAAAGCTGTGATCTTTAACTTCTAATAAAGAAGCATTTGGATACTGATTTACTTTATTCTTATTCATGAATTCGATAGAACCAGTCTTAGTGATAAAGTCAAGGTTCTCACCGAAGTGAGCTTTCTGCTCAACGATCGTTACATCAGCTTTTCTAGGAACAAAGAATTCAACAACGTCAAGTCCTACATTACCACCACCGATTACAACAACTTTCTTACCAGATAAATCTTCTGGATAAGAATCTACGTGATCTACCAGATCAAAGATCGTAGATACATTACCTGCTTCTAAGTTCTCCTTTAATCCAGGAATATTTGGAAGAAGAGGAACGGATCCTGTTGCGTTAACAACGATATCTGGCTTGAAACCTTCGATAAATTCGATAGAAGCTTCTGTATTCTTACAGATAAACAGGTTCTTAAGTTTCATTGCACGACGTTCTAAGTACTGAGGGAAATATCCAAGACGCTGTTTGTTAGGCATCTTTCCTACACGTCTGGCAAGTCCACCGAGTTCTCCTGATTTCTCGATCAGAACAGTTGCACATCCAACTTCAGCGGCTGTGCATGCAGCTTCAAGACCAGCAGTACCACCACCAACAACGACAACGTTACATGGTTTCTTTAATTTCTTATCTTTATATAATGAACCTGAAATAAGAGCAGGATTGATGCTGCATCGGATAGGTTCATCCCCTAATGTTGCTGTACATCCATTGTTACATGAGATACAACGATTGATATCATCTGTGTTACCAAACTGAACTTTATTTACCCATTCAGGATCAGCGATCAATCCACGTCCGATTGCGATCAGATCTGCTTCACCATCTTCAAGAATACGGTTTGCAACTTCTGGTTCACGGATATTACCACTTGTCTGACAAGGCTTTCCAGTCTTTTCTTTGATTGATTTAGACATATAAGATTTCCATCCATCTGGAAGGTAATCTGCATCATACTGGTACTGGATAGAACATGTAAGTCCAGCAGAAACATCAAATACATCAACGTAATCTTTGAAATATTCAACGATCTCTAATGTATCATCTAATGTGTTACCACCTTCAGCAAGTTCATCAGCACTGATTCCTAAGAAGATAGGAATATTTTCACCAACTGTCTCACGAACAGCTTTTAATACTAATGTAGTGAAACGTGCACGATTCTCTTTAGATCCACCAAATTCATCAGTACGGTCATTTGTTGTTGGAGATAAGAACTGGTTTAATAAATAACCATGTCCAGCCTGAATCTCAACAGCATCAAATCCTGCTGTAACTGCACGTTTTGCTGCTTCAGCAAATTTATCAACGATCGTGTAGATTTCATCTGTTGTTAAAGCACGAGGAATATCACCACCAACTCTGGATGGAATATCAGATGCAGATACTGGCTGGATGTTTGTCATCTTACCATTTGCTACAGAACCAGCATGGTTTAATAAGATGCTGATCTTGGATCCGCAGTCATGGATGCTTTCACATAATCTGTATAATCCAGGAATATAGTTATCGTGGTCGATACGAAGCTGGTATGATCCGCTTGCTCCCTGTGGTGAATAAACACTCGCAGCTTCAATTGTGATCAGACCTGTTCCGCCCTTTGCACGCTGTTTATAATAATCAATGATTCTCTCATTTACTTCTCCGGTATGCTCAGCAAAATTTGTTCCAATGGGAGTCATGACAATTCTGTTCCTTAATGTCATAGATTTTACTGTGTACGGTTCAAATAATTTACGGAAATTCTTTGCTGCCATAATTATGATCCTCCAATTTGCTTAATAGTTTTCTAAAAATAATTATAGCAAAGTAGATATATAAATGCAATGAAGAATATGGTATACTATCCATAAATAAATTTTATGAATTGAAAGGGAATAGATTATGAATTTGAATCATTTGTACTATTTTCGGGCATTAGCTAAGGAAGAACACTATACTAGAACTGCAGATATGCTGTCCATTACGCAGCCAAGTTTAAGTCATGCGATCTCATGTCTTGAGAGTGAATTAGGAGTGAAATTATTCGAAAAACAGGGGAGAAATGCAAAATTAACGAAATATGGAGCATTGTTTTTACGTTATGTGGAGCAGTCGCTGGATATGTTGGATGAAGGAAAAAGGGTGGTAACAGAAACATCAGGAACCAGCGGTGGATTTATTGATATGGGGTATATCTTTACTTTGGGAAGTCATTTTATTCCAAATCTGATCAAAGGTTATCTGGAAGAAAAAGGGAAGAATCATATTCATTTTTCATTTGGACAGGGAACGACGAAGAAAATCGTGGAAGAATTAAAAGATGGGAAATATGATCTTGCATTTTCTTCTTATGTGGAAGGGGAAGATGAACTTGAATTTATTCCGGTTGGTCAGGAAGAACTGGTTTTGATCACACCAAAGGACCATCCATTGGCTCAAAAGGAAGAAATCGATCTTCTGGATACAATTGAATATGATTACGTATATTTTACAAAGAACAGTGGATTAAGGCCAGTGATCGACAGTTGTTTTTCAAGGATTAAAAGGCAACCAACGATTGCATATGAAGGGGAAGAAGATTCTTCTGTTGCAGGGCTTGTTGCAGCAGGATTTGGAATTGCGATTGTTCCAAAGATTCCGCTTCTTGATACAATGGATGTGTGTGTTCGTCCGATCATATCACCAGAGATCGAACGATATATATATCTTGTACTAAAAAAAGAAAAATATCTGACACCGGTTGTGAAAGATTTTATTTCATTTATCACAGATCAAAGTGAATTTGCCTAAATTATAGAGGCAATGAATTGAAAAAATATAGGAATGTATGATATACTGAACAAGACCACACTTCGTTATCTGAGAAGTATGGGGACATTTAGTATAGAAAAGGAAAGAACAAGAAGATGAGTCAGTTAGAAGAGATTAGAGAGAGATTAGATCTGTGTGATAAGAAGATTGTCTCTGTATTAGAAGAGAGAATGGATATCATCAAAGAGATCATGGTCTACAAGAAAGAGAATGGATTGCCAATCCTTCAGCCAGAACAGGAAAAGAGACAGCGTAAGATGCTGCTCACACATGTGGATGAGAATACCTATAAGGATGAGATTCTTGATATATTTACTTATATTGTAGAAAACAGCAGAAGAATTCAGGCAAAGACATTATTTACACATAACATCTTATTGATCGGATTTATGGGAGCAGGTAAGAGTACTGTTTCTACATATCTAAGTAAGATCCTTGCATCTCCACAGGTAGAGATGGATGAAGAGATCGTGAAGAAAGAAGGAATGTCTATCAATAAGATTTTTGAAGAATATGGAGAGACATATTTCAGAAACTGTGAGACAAACCTTTTGATTGAGCTTCAGAAGAAGAATAACCAGATCATCTCCTGTGGTGGTGGAGTTGCGCTTCGTGATGAGAACGTTGCTGAGATGAAGAAGAATGGAAAGGTCGTTTTATTAACAGCATCTCCAGAAGTGATCTTAGAGCGTGTCAAAGACAATGATGACAGACCATTATTACGTGGGAATAAGAATACTGAATTTATTTCTAATATGATGGAACAACGCCGTCCAAAGTACGAAACGGCAGCAGATGTTGTAGTGAACACAGATTATAAGACTGTGGAAGAGATCGCAGAAGAGATCGTTGTGAAGTTAACAAGAGATGCAGATTAATCAGTAACATACAAGTTTTGCCCCTGTTTATGGGCAGATGGAGGATGAGCGAATGCATGGATTTACCCAGTATACACCAACAAGAATCATTTTTGGAAAAGAGACACAGAAGCAGGCAGGAGAACTTGCGAAAAGCCTGAAAGCTTCCAAAGTATTCGTTGTCTATGGTGGAGGAAGTGTTGTAAGAAGCGGATTACTTGATGAGGTAACTGCTTCATTAGAAGAAGCCGGTCTTGAATATATGACAGTTGGAGGCGTGAAGCCGAATCCAAGGCTTTCATTTGCGAGAGAAGCAGTGAAGAAATCCATTGAATTTGGAACGGACTTTGTATTGGCAGTAGGTGGAGGAAGTGTGATCGATACCTCAAAGGCTGTTGCACATGGAACAGCGAATCCGGATACAGATATCTGGGAGTTCTGGTCTAAGAAACAGACAGTGAAGAAATCTCTTCCTGTTGGAGTTGTATTAACACTTGCAGCGGCAGGAAGTGAGACAAGCGATTCAGCAGTACTTACGAATGAAGAGACGAAGATCAAGAGAGGTCTTTCCACAGATTTCAACCGCCCGGCATTTGCGATCATGAATCCTGAACTTACATATACATTACCAAAGTATCAGGTAGGATGCGGCATTGTGGATATTATGATGCATACATTGGATCGTTATTTTACACAGACAGAGAATAATGAACTGACAGACGAGATTGCAGAAGGTCTGCTTCGTACAGTAATCAGAAATGGTGCGGTTGCGATCAAGGATTCACACGATTATAATGCGATGAGTGAGATCATGTGGGCAGGAAGTCTTTCACACAACGGAATTACAGGACTTGGAGCTGAGAAAGACTTTGCAGTGCATCAGTTAGGACATGAACTGAGTGCGAAGTTTGATATTGCACATGGGGCAAGTTTATCCGCTGTCTGGGGAGCATGGGCAACTTATGTATATGATGCAAAACCAGCCAGATTTGCGCAGTATGCAAGAAGAGTCTGGAATGTAGAAGAAGCTGACGATGTGAAGGCAGCACAGGAAGGAATCCGAAAAACAGTTACATATTTTGCATCACTTGATATGCCGACAAGTTTTCGTGAGGCGAAAGAAATTGGTTCAAAAACAGACGAAGAAGTGAAGCAAATGGCACATGGATGTTCCTATGAAGGAACCAGAACAATCGGTTCTTTTAAGGTCTGTGATGAGAATGACATATACGAAATCTATAAATTAGCAAATAAATAGTTGATTCAACTATAGATTTAAGATAAAATAAAAAAAGATATAATTTAAGGAGGACAATTATAATATGGTTACAGCAGGAGATTTTAAGAATGGATTAACAATTCAGTTCGAGAATAATATTTACCAGATCATCGAATTCCAGCATGTAAAACCTGGAAAGGGAGCAGCGTTCGTACGTTGTAAATTAAAAAATATCAAGAACGGTGGAGTTGTTGAGAAAACATTCCGTCCAACAGAGAAATTTGAAAACGCTCATATCGAACGTAAAGAAATGCAGTATCTGTACAATGATGGAGAATTATTCTACTTCATGGATAACGAAACATTTGATCAGATCGCATTAGGACCAGATGTTATCGGAGATTCTTTAAAATTCGTTAAAGAAAACGAAAACGTTACGATCGTTTCTCACGCAGGAAATGCATTCCAGGTTGAGCCACCAATCTCTGTAGAATTACTTGTTACAGAATGTGAACCAGGAGAAAAAGGAAACACAGCACAGGGTGCTACAAAACCATGTATCGTTGAAACAGGTGCTCAGGTAATGGTACCATTATTCGTTAACGAAGGTGATACGTTAAAGATCGATACAAGAACTGGAGAATATTCTTCAAGAGTATAATCTTGTTATGAAAGATAAGAATCGTGGAATTATATGCATCATACTGTCAGCTTTTTCCTTTGCCCTTATGGCATTGTTTTTAAAGCTGTCAGGAGATCTTCCAGCGATCGAGAAGAGTTTTTTCCGCAATTTAGTTGCGGTGGTCATTGCATTTATCATGATCATTCGTAGTAAGGAAAAGATTCAGATTCAGAAAAGAAATTTGCATTGGTTTATTCTAAGGTCCCTTTTTGGGACCTTAGGTATTTTCTGCAACTTTTATGCGGTAGATCACCTGGTGCTTTCAGATGCTTCATGTCTAAATAAGTTATCGCCATTTTTTGTTATTGTATTTTCTTATTTAGTACTGAAAGAGAAGATCACACCGACACAATGCGCATGCGTGATCGCAGCTTTTGTCGGTAGTTTATTTATTGTAAAACCAAGTTTCGCAGGCGGGATGACACCAGCAGCTGTGATCGGCTTTGCAGGGGGAATGTGTGCAGGTTTTGCATATACCTGTGTGAGAAAACTTGGACTTAGAGGAGAAAGAGGACCAATGATCGTGCTTTTCTTCTCAACATTTTCTATGTTGGCGTGTGTACCATATTTGATCATGGATTTTCATCCGATTTCAGCAAGGCAGATATTCTTTTTGTTATTAACAGGATTAGCTGCTGCAGGAGGACAGTTTGGAGTCACAGCGGCATATACGTATGCACCAGCAAGGGAAATTTCTGTATATGATTACACACAGATCATGTTCTCAGCAATTATGGGGCTTCTCGTTTTTGGACAGCTTCCAGATATGCTGAGTTTTGTAGGATATTGTGTGATCATTGCAGCAGGAGTGATTATGTTTCTTTATAATAAGAGACGTGGAGGAAATTAGATGAAATTCATATCATGGAATGTCAATGGGATCAGAGCATGTGTGAAGAAAGGATTTTTGGATTTTTTCAATGAGACAGATGCCGATATTTTCTGCATTCAGGAAAGTAAGATGCAGGAAGGCCAGCTTGACCTGAATCTTCCGGGATATCACCAGTACTGGAATTATGCAGTGAAGAAGGGATATTCAGGAACAGGCATTTTTACAAAAGAAGAACCGATCAGTGTTTTTTATGGTCTTGGGATAGAAGAACATGATCAGGAAGGACGTGTGATCACACTGGAGTTTAAAGATTATTACTTTATCACAGTGTATACACCGAATTCACAAAGTGAACTGGCAAGGCTTTCTTATCGAATGAAGTGGGAAGAGGATTTTCTTGCTTATTTGAAGAAGTTAGAAGAGAAAAAGCCGGTGATCTTTTGTGGAGATCTGAATGTTGCAGTCGAGGAGATCGACCTTAAGAACCCAAAGACAAATAGAAAAAATGCTGGTTTCACGGATGAAGAACGTGAAAAAATGAGAACAATCCTTAGCAATGGATTTATCGATACCTTCCGTTATTTATACCCAGACCAGACAGGAATCTATTCCTGGTGGTCTTACCGCTTCAATGCGAGAAAGAATAACGCAGGGTGGCGCATTGACTATTTTATTGTATCAGAGTGTTTAAAAGATCGTATCAGTGATGCGAAGATCTTAACAGATGTGAAGGGATCAGATCACTGTCCGATCGAGTTGGATTTCAAATGAAAATTACAGACTGTGGATTGAAACAGATAATAAGAACAGAAAGAGGTAAAATCAGATGGTAGAATTAACAAACAAAGAATTCTTTCAGGATTTAGATCAGACAATTGCAGCTCAATTATTTGAACAGACAACGTATCCATGGGAGATTCTTCCATTGATCAAAGATTTTGTACTGGAAGTTGGACCAACACTATCAGTAGATGAATATGATCAGGTAGAAGAAGATGTATGGATCGCGAAAAGTGCAACGATCGCCAAGACGGCAACGATCAATGGACCAGCGATCATTGGTCCAGATACAGAAGTGCGCCCAGGAGCATTTATTAGAGGAAATGCATTGATCGGGGCAGGATGTGTTGTAGGAAATTCTACAGAGATCAAGAATGATATTTTATTTAATAATGTTCAGGTGCCTCATTACAATTATGTAGGAGATTCTATTTTAGGATATAAGTCTCATATGGGAGCTGGATCTATCACATCGAATGTAAAATCTGACAAGACAAATGTTGTGATCAAAAACGGAGAAGAAAAGATTGAGACTGGAAGAAAGAAGATCGGTGCGATCTTAAGTTCTCGTGTAGAAGTAGGATGCGGAACTATCTTGAATCCAGGATCAGTGGTTGGTCATGATACCAATATTTATCCATTATCTATGGTACGTGGATGTATCGCACCAAACAGCATCTATAAGAACGCAGGAGAGATCGCTCAAAAACGATAGGACCTGTAATGGAGGGAAACCATATGAAAGGTGCAAAATATATACTAACAGCAGCGGTGATCGCAATGAGCAGCGTGATGATGACGGGATGCTTTAAGCCGTCAAAAGATGCTGTCGTGGAATCAAAATATTATCAGAGTCTTAAAGATGAAAGAGATAAACTGTCTGTTCAGTTAAAAGAAGAAAAGAAAAAAACAAATTCACTAAATAAGAAGATCAAAGCAATCCATGCAATTTCTGGAGATCAAAAGATTGCAGACTACAAAAGCCGTGTCAAAGACAGCAGGATCATTAAAGTTGACTTTGCAACGAATACGATCAAGAATCAGAGTTTTGCAGTAACGAATATTCCTGTCTGCAAATATGTAAAGAAGATTGTAACTGGATGTAATCGAATGATCGGAATCACACCAACCGATGTAGAGAAGCGGTATAAACAAAGTTATTCTTATGCGTTGATTGATGAAGATAATACAACGTTTGAATTCAAAGTATATGGTGACAGTTATATTGTGTTTGATGAGATTCCAGAGAATGTTTACGCATATAATGGTGCTTCAACCGTTGGAGATGCGTTGATCGATGCCAAAGAGCAGAAGAATTACAGTAACGTAGCAGCAAGAATTGCAGATGCCCAGATCGTTGTAACAGATAAGAAGATGAAATTTAATGATACAGCGATCAAAGTATCTAAGATTATTGAGAAAGCGAAGAAGTTATCTGGAAAAGATGCCACACTGGATACAGCCTCATGGAATGAGTATCGTTTCTATACAAGTGGTACATTAACAAAAATACTTCTCGGAGATCGTACTGTCATTGGAATCGAAGATAAGAATGGAAAACAGACTTTTTATCAGATCAGTGACAAACAAAAGAAGAATCTGAAAAAATATATGAAATAATAAATGAAAGAAAGACGTTTTGACGTATTGAAAACATATGTCAAAACGTCTTTTTTTCGTGTTTTTATGAGCAAAGATGAACATAATAAAAATTTCTTTGAATCAGTTATTATAAATTTTTATAACGATATTTGTTGACATGTATACAGAAATCTTATATAATCCAATTCATACAAAACATACAGAAATAGTATGGAATTAAAATAAAGGAGAAGAAACCATGAAAATTGTCGTAGACGCGATGGGCGGCGATTTCGCCCCCGAGGCTCCCGTCCGCGGCGCGCTGCTCGCCCGCGAGAAATACGGCGCGGACATCATTCTCACCGGCCGCACGGCGGACATCCTGCGCGAGCTGGAGAAGGCCGGCTGCAAGGAGGTCCCGCAGGGCATCGAGATCGCCAACGCCGAGGAGGTCGTGGAGATCTGCGACGATCCCGCGACGGCCTTCAAGCAGAAGAAGGATTCCTCGCTCACCGTGGGACTGAACCTCCTGCGCGACGGACAGGCGGACGGCTTTATTTCCGCCGGCTCCACCGGCGCGCTGCTCGCGGGCGAGCGCATCCGCGGGCTTCGCCGCGCGGCGCTCGCGCCGACCATCCCGACCATGACCGGCAAGGCCGTTCTGATCGACTGCGGTGCGAACGCCGAATGCACGAGCGAATATCTGCTGCAATTTGCCTACTTAGGCAGCTATTATGCCGAAAAGGTGCTCGGCGTCGTGCAACCGCGCGTCGGACTTTTGAATATCGGTGCCGAGCCGAGCAAGGGCGACACCCTCCGCCATGAGACCTACGCCCGCCTCAAGGAGGCCGGCGGGCAGGGCCACCTCAACTTCATCGGCAACATCGAGGCCAACACCGCGCTCGCGGGCGGCTGCGATGTGATCGTCGCCGACGGCTACAGCGGCAACATCATGCTTAAGAGCGTCGAGGGCGCGGCAAAGCTGATGAGCGGCGAGCTGAAGAAAATGCTGACAAAGAGCGCCAAGACGAAGCTCGCGTATCTGCTGCTCAAGGACGGCCTTGCGGACTTCAAGAAAATGCTCGACCCCAACGAGGTCGGCGGCACGGCGCTGCTCGGCATCTCCCGGCCCGTCGTCAAGGCGCACGGCTCGTCGAACGCTGCGGCCTTCTGCAACGCGGTGCGTCAGACCATCGCCGTCGCGGAGAGCGGCATCATCGCCGACATCACGCAAAACGTGGATAAGATGAAGGTCACGCCCGAAAAGGACTGATTTTACAAAAAGCCTATTGACAGACCGGCTATCTTGCCGTATCATTTTGCCAAACGTTTCCTGAGGAGGACTGGATGAGATGACTTCGGAAGAAATTTTCAAGACAATGCAGGACCTGATCGCGGAGCAGTTCGCTGTGAATGCGGACGATGTGACGATGAACAGCTCCTTTGAGGATGATCTGAGCGCCGACTCCGTGGACCTGGTCGAGCTGGTCATGGCGATGGAGGAGGAATTTGAGATCGACGAGATCCCCGAGGAGGATCTGCTGACGCTCAAGACCGTTGGCGACTGCGTGCGCTACCTGACGGCCAAGCTCAACTGAAATAACGGATAACGCCCCGCTTCCGGCGGGGCGGACTTATGAAAAAGGAGGCGAAACGCC
>OGPJ01001991.1_pt1 | contig 13487 bp, 18 predicted proteins | sample 1552831 | NCBI WGS metagenome assembly OGPJ01 (sample SAMEA2579914, study PRJEB22360) | human gut metagenome | biome: human gut; feature: human-associated habitat; material: faeces | place: Denmark | collected 2008/2010
GTGCTTTGTTCTGGTATATTTTACAGCCAAATCAAAAACTTCTGCGTGGCTATCAGTTGGCCCGCATTACCGGATGGCTGCACCCGGAAAAAGAGAGTCTTGGCGTTATGTACCAGCAGAACAACTCGGTTCTTTCCATTGCATCCGGAAAATTGTATGGGAAACTTTTGGATGGCAGCACAACGGCGCGAAACTATACCAGCGTTGATGTAAGAGAAAGTGATTTTATCTGGACACCAATCAGCGAAGAGTTTGGTTTTATTGGATGTATGGTAGTTTTAGCTCTGTTATCCATTATTATTATCAAATGTTTTCTGGCAGCAAAAAATGCGAGAGATTATATGGGAATGATGATTGCTGTGGGAATTGGCGCTATGTTTTGTTTTCAGACATTTTTTAATATCGGTGTGGCAACATCATTGCTGCCAAATACCGGACTTCCATTGCCGTTTTTAAGTAATGGACTCACGTCTCTTATTAGTAATATGATGGCAATTGGTATTTTGCTAAACGTAGGGATACAACCGAATCGAGGAAGCAGCAGCCTAGATTTTTAATTCAGAGAAAGAAGGGATGTAGTTATGAATATTGCCCTAATTGCGCACGATGCAAAAAAAATTCTGATGCAGAATTTTTGTATTGCTTATCGTGGGATTTTGAGCAAACATGAAATTTATGCCACCGGTACGACAGGACGACTTGTTGAAGAGGTAACAAACCTTTCCATTCACAAGTATCTTGCCGGACATTTAGGTGGAGAAAAACAGCTTGGGGTGCAGATTGAAAATAATGAACTGGATTTAGTTATTTTTCTGCGTGACCCATTGACACAGAAAGTCCATGAACCGGATGTAAATAATGTGTTTCGTCTGTGTGATATTCACAACATTCCTCTGGCTACCAATGTTGCTACAGCGGAATTGTTAGTAAAAGCATTAGAGCGTGGCGACTTAGACTGGCGTAATCTGGTTCGTATGTGATTTTATATGTATCGAGTAGGAGATCCCCTACTCGTTTACTTAATTGTTAATTCGCCCACAGAAACTGATGGCATAAAGTCCGCAGATACCAATTACGGCATAAATAATGCGTGACAATACGGACATTGAACCAAATAAAAAGGCAACTAAGTCCAGTCCGAAAAAACCGACTAAGCCCCAGTTGATGGCACCGATAATAACAAGTACCAGGACAATATAGTCTATTGCTTTCATTTTTGTATACTACCTCCTTTGTTAGATAGTATACCGAAATTGAGAAACACTATTCATTTGAGTGAAAAATAAGAACAATGTCAGGGAAGGAAGACAATCATGGGAAAAAGAAAAGTAGTTTCAATAAAAAAAAGATTTCGGCCACAATCCAGTCTGGCCTTTTTCCTTCTGCTTTTGATTGTTGTTTATATTGTTGTGCTGGCATGGGGATATTTTGCAAAAGAACATATTTCAATTTATGAAGTGAACACAACGGATATTTCAGATGATGCGCCATTGTATGGTTTTGTAATGCGTGCGGAAGAAATTGTGAATTCGGAAGAATCGGCATATATTAATTATTATCTTTCGGAAGGAAGCCGGATTGGAAAGGGAGATGTGGCATACACCGAAGATACCAGTGGTGAAGTGAGTAAAATGCTCGAACAAATCCGAAGCAAAAAAGACAACTCGGAAAATATTTCAAAAATGCGGGAAGTGATTGCCAGCTTTTACAGTTCTTTCCACAATGCCAATTACAGCGAGGTGACAAAACTCCACTACGATGCAGAAAATGTACTGATGGACTTGAATCAGGGGAATTTATACAGTGATTTAAAAAAAGCGATGGCATCTTCCGGAAAAGCGGACAGTTTTACTAAAGTTACGGCAAAAAAAAGTGGAATCATTGCTTACTCGATGGATGGTTACGAGACAACAAAAGAAGAAGACATCACAAAGAAATTATTTGACCAATATGGAAGTGTAGCAAGAAAACAGATGCAGAAAGAAGGAAGCGTCGCAGCCGGCTCACCGGTTTATAAGCTGGTTACAAGTAATGATTGGTCAATTGTTGTAAAATTAGATGACAGTTACTATCAGGAATTAAAGGACAAAACAAGTGTCCGTGTAACCATTACAAAGGATGATATTTCTTTTAATGCTCAGGTAAAATTGTGGGATAAAGATGGCACACATTTTGCTACGCTTAGTACGTCCCGTTATATGGAACGCTATATTAACGACCGCTTTTTGCAGATTGAATTTAACTTAAAATCGGCGTCCGGACTGAAAATTCCAAACAGTTCCGTATTAAAAAAGAATTATTATCTTGTTCCGAAAAAATATGCCGTAAATGGAGATGATGGGATTGGAGTCACCAGAAAAACATCCGATCCAAATAATAAAGCAGGCCATGAATTTGTCTCATTAAAATCGTCTTTGTTGGTTGGCGATAACTATTATGTAGGAAAAAACACTTTATCGGATGGGGATATTCTCATTACAAAATTTGGTGATTCAGAGCAGTACCGGGTACATGAAACAGGAGAATTATCAGGTGTGTATTATGTGAACCAGGGATACTGCCAGTTCCGTCCAATTGAGGTTTTATATAAAAACAAGGAGTACTCCATTGTTTCAGACCATACAGTAAATGGTTTGTCTGCGTATGACCATATTGTTGTGGACCCAACGTATTTAAATGATGATGACTTTATTGAATAATTTCATAAAGATTACAGATTGAGAAAAGAGGTAATTGATATGGTAACAGAAAATCTGAAAAAAGTTGAAAAAAAAATTGAATCGGCATGTACACGTGCAGGCAGAGACCGAAATGATGTTACGTTAATTGCGGTCAGCAAGACAAAACCGGTCGAAATGATGAGAGAGGCCATGCAGTGTGGCATCGTTACTTTTGGTGAAAACAAGGTACAGGAAATTGTGGAAAAACAAAAAGAACTGACAGAACCGTTAGATTGGCATATGATTGGTCATTTACAGCGAAATAAAGTAAAGCAGGTTGTTGGAAGGGTGAAACGAATCCATTCTGTCGACTCAATAAGACTTGCCAAACAAATACAGTTAGAAAGCGAAAAAAGGAATATTACTTCAGATATTTTAATTGAGGTTAATATGGCAAAAGAGGAATCAAAGTATGGATTTATGCCGGAAGAAGTGGAAGAAGCCATACGTGAAATTTCTACTTATCCAAATGTGAAAATTCATGGTCTTATGACAATTGCACCAAACGTTTCAAATCCGGAAGAAAATCGTGTTCATTTTCGTAATTTGCATAAATTACTAGTTGACATTAATGGCAAAAACATTGATAATATTAATATGAACGAACTTTCCATGGGAATGACCGGAGACTACGAAGTAGCGATAGAAGAGGGCGCTACTTATGTACGTGTAGGAACCGGCATTTTTGGAAATAGACAATACTTATAGAAAGGAACGAGAAGATATGGGTTTAGATTCCATTTTAAATTTCTTTAAGATTCCAGATGATTTTGATGACGAATATGAAGAGGAGTATGTGGAGGAGCCGGTAAAGGCAAAACCGGTAAAAACACAAAGACAGCCTGTTTCGCAGGAGAATGACTATGAGGAGCCGGCACCAAAGCAGCGCAGTGGATTTTTAGGGTCTAAGCCAAAAGTTGTACCGATGAACCGCACGATGATGGAAGTCAGCATCATTAAGCCGACAACTTTTGAAGACTCCCAGAACATATGTAATATGTTACTTTCCGGACGGCCGGTTGTTGTAAATTTGGAGGGGTTTGACCCGGATGATGCACAGAGAATTATGGACTTTATATCCGGATGTATTTATTCAATCAAGGGACAGTATCACCAGATTTCCAAATATATTTTCATTTTCACACCGGAAAATGTAGATATCAGCGGGGACCCGTTAGGGCTTGATGGTAGTTCGGCAAAGATGCCTACGATAAATCGTGAGTTTTAATCATGGGAACAAAGCAGGAACACTTCTTTTTGCAGCATGTACAGGACTTATACCATCGAACCATTTACAACGATTATCCTTCTTTTACGGAGTTTCTCACAACAGGTGAGATGTCTGCTTTACTGCAGAATCAAAAGATGTTTCCATCGGTTGTACTTCGTATGTGGGGTGGTCATAAAGATTGTGATTCAAAAATGGCCGGTTTTTTCCCGGCTGATTTTGTAGATGCGTATGATCAAGCATTTCCAATTTGCTGTATTCGTATTTCCCCGGTTCACGAAAAGTATGCGGATACTTTAATACACAGAGATTATTTGGGGGCTGTGTTGAATCTTGGAATTTCCCGTTCCACGATCGGCGATATCCGTATTTGTGAAAAGGCTGCGTATCTTTTTTGTGTTGAGGAATTAAAGGAGTTTATACTCTCAAATTTACGGCAGGTAAAGCATACTATAATGGAATGCCGTGAAATTTCTGAATTGGACGAAATTCCGGAAAGACAGTATGAGATACACAGACAAACGGTTGCCTCGGCTCGTTTGGATAATATAGTTGCTGCTATGATTGGTTCTTCGCGCACGAAGGCAAACGAACTGATTACACAGGGCAGAGTATTTATTAACAGTGAGGAGAAAACATCAAACAGTTATCGATGTCCAAGTGATTCCGTTTTTTCAATTCGGGGTCACGGTAAATATCGGCTTACCTTTGATGAAGGAGATATTACTAAAAAAGGGAAACAAAAAATTACTATATATCAATACCGATAAGGAGATGAAGGTTCATGTTATCACCACTTGATTTGAAAAATAAAATGATGGAGCCAAAAAAACGCAAGTACTATGATAAAGATGAAACGGATGATTATTTAGAACTTGTGATGGAGCAGTACAAGCAGTTGTACGATGAAAATTTAGAACTGCAGAAAAATGTAAAATCCTTAAATGATGGGGTGCAGTATTACCGTTCCATTGAAAATACGATGCAGAAAGCATTGGTTCTTGCTGAAAAAACAGCGAAGGAAACAAAAGACGCAGCCCAGTTAAAGGCAGAGGCAATTGAAAAGGATGCAAATACTAAAGCTGATAAAATTGTTGCAGAGGCAGAGCAGGAGTATGATAAATTAAAGGAAAAATGTCTTTCTCTGGTTCAGCAGTTTAATCAGTATAAAATGCAGTTAAAACAGGTTGCATCTGCTCAGTTGGAGTTAATTACCAGTGATTCTTTTGATGTATATTCGCCGGAGATTGAAGCAATCCGGAATGAAAAAGACAATATGATTGCAGAGCAGGTACCGGAAGAACCGAAAGCGCCAAAGGCATCGACAAAAATGGAGATACCGGAACCACTCGTAAAAGAGCAGCCCGTTATGAAAGAGACAGTGGAAAAAGAGCCGGAAGATTTATCGGAAACAATGGTTCTTCCGGATGTAAAAAAAGAAAAACGAGCAAAAAAAAAGAACGAAGAACTGCAGGAAGATATTCTCACGGCGGATACCATTGATTTAAGCGATACCTTAAATCAGATTCAGAAACCAAAAGACGCAGACACAAAAGAAGTAACGGATGCCCTTGTATTAGATCCGGTGGATGCTGTTGTTAAAGAACCTTTTGAGGCAGTGCCAAATTCTGCGGTAACTTTGGAATCTAATCCGGAAATGCTTTCTTTAGAGCCGGAAGAGGACAAGAAAGAAAAAGAGACTCCATCCTTGGATTCTCTGCTGCAGAATATAAACTTGGGTAAGAAGAATAAGAAAAAGAAAGGAAAGGACGAGGACCCTTTTGAGTTTCTTGGTTCGGTAGATGATTTTTAATGGTTCAGAATAAAAAACAAATAATACATCATGCAGTATTTGCACTCGTATTTATTTTGCTTATTTTCGGAGACCGCATAACGAAAAATTTTGCGATTACTTCTTTAAGGCAGGATGATATTACAATAATTCCCGGTGTATTTACATTACATTATTTAGAAAATCCGGGTGCAGCATGGGGAATTTTTCCGAATGCTATATGGTTTTTTGCCATAATTACGATTGTTGTCCTTGGTGCAATGATATATTTTTACAGCAGAATACCGGTACAAAAGAAATTTCTGCTGCTTCGATTTACCATTATCCTTTTGGCAGCTGGGGCAATAGGTAATTTTATTGACCGTATGATGTGGCATTATGTAGTTGACTTTTTGTATATAAAAGCAATTAATTTTCCGGTATTTAATGTGGCAGACTGCTATGTTTGTGTTGCGGCTGTCTTACTGATTTATTGCTTACTATTTCGATATAAGGAAGAAGATTTTTTGTGGAAGAAGAAAAATTAATAATTGATGTAGAAACAGAAGAGGAACGCCGAATTGATCAGTTTTTGGCTGATCAGATGGAATATTCGCGTTCCTTTATCCAAAAATTAATTAAAAATGAAAAGGTTACAGTGAACGGGAATGTCATCACGAAGGTGAAATATCCCGTTTCTTTTCGTGATAAAATTATAATCGAAATTCCGGCACCAACGGAACTGGAAATTAAGCCGGAGAAAATGGATTTAGACATATTATATGAAGATAATGATGTCATTGTTATTGATAAGCCAAAAGGAATGGTTGTACATCCTTCTGCGGGACATATGAGCCATACTTTGGTGAATGGTCTTTTGTATCACTGTAAAGGAAATTTGTCGGGAATAAACGGTGTATTGAGGCCCGGAATCGTACATCGAATTGATATGGACACAACAGGCGCAATCATTGCATGTAAAAACGATATTGCCCACCAGTCACTGGCAAAACAATTGCAGGTTCATTCAATTACGAGAAAATATGAAGCTATTGTATATCATAATTTGCAGGAAGAAACAGGCACAATCGATAAGCCAATTGGCAGACATCCTGTTCATCGAAAAAAGATGGCGGTAGTTCAGCCAGAGAAAGGTAAGAGAGCAGTTACACATTATCGTGTACTTTCTCATCTAAATCACAAATTCAATTATATTGAATGTCAGCTTGAAACAGGACGCACACATCAGATTCGTGTACACATGGCATCCATTATGCATCCGTTACTGGGGGATGAATTATACGGTCCAAAACCACAAAAAATGTTTGAAAAACTACAGGGACAGACACTGCATGCAAAAATTTTAGGATTTCAACATCCGGTTACCAATCAATATATTGAGGTTGAATCGCCACTCCCACAATATTTTGTAGAATTGCTAAAAAACCTCGGAAATTCGTGATATTTCAGGTAAAATATTGCTTGACAATTACATTACTATAGGTGTAGAATTTAGTTACTTGGCAAATGTTCGTGAAGTAACAACTTGTAGAATCTTTAGGAGGGGGACATTCTATTATTGTAGTTTCTTTTGTCTACAAATGTAGATAACGTGATTTTTGCTGCTGACATTGAGGAGGATTTGTTTTTATGAGTAAGAGTTCGGATAAGGAAATGCGGTTGCATGAGGGGGAATTAAATGTCATGGAATTGTTGTGGTCCAATAAAGTTTTGGCTGCTAAAGACATTTCTAAAATTATTAAAGAATATATTGGTTGGGAAAAAAATACGACATATACCGTAATCAAACGCTTGATTAATAAAGGAGCCATTCGACGTGAGGATCCGGGATTTTTATGCAGCGCTAAGGTAACAAAAAAAGAAATCCAGGACATTGAGACAAAAGCATTGCTTAATAAAATGTATAATGGTTCCCTGAGCACATTTATTAATGATTATTTGGGAAATCGGAAACTTTCATTAGAAGAGACAATGGAGTTAAAACGAATTTTACATCTTAATGAATAAGATAACTCGCATCCGGAAAACAATATAGCAGGGTGCGAGTTAAATTTTGCCTCCTTTACTCTCTTGGACAAACGAGGTCGAGAGTTTGTCCAAGTAGAGACTGCGAAGCCACATCGTTCCGCCTAGCGTGGCGGAGCGGTAGGCTTCTCTTGGACAAAGTCGTTAGTTTGTCCAAGCAGAGTGCAATCTAAATATTATCAAGTACCGACCAATCTACGCCAATAGAATATTGTCGAAGTTGTTGTTTTAATTGAATAAAAACTACATGAGGAACTACAAATTTATCCGAATCATATGTGTTTGAAAATACATATTTTTTCAACAAATCTTTTTTCCGGCGGCCTAATCGGTTAAAATATTCCTGACGTTCTGATAAATCGCATTTCATTAGCAATTCATACAAAACTACATCTGTATCAGGCAAATCTAAATATGGATTGAAATTTTGTTGTTCACCTCTAACGTCAACTTTTGGACACAATTCCAAAAATTCCGAATATGTACATTTACCGCCTACAGTAATTTCTAATCGTGTTAATTCATCATCTAAATTTGATTCAATTTTTTTATTATACAATTTCACAAAACCTTGTTTGTTATGACAACCAAGATATTCCGTTTTATCTTGCCTAGAATTTTGAACAAGCGTATACTTTCGTTTATCTTTTGTCAAAATACATAATTCCCTTGCTAGTGGCACATCAACGGCTAAATCCCAACGGACAACTTCAGCAGTAAAGCAATGTATCATCAATTCCGCAAATACCGTCTTGAATTCTTCCTGTTGACCTACTTTATTAGGGTTAAATTCCATAAAACCAAGATAACGGCTTGATGAATCTGTTCCATTAAATGACAGTCCAATAACAAAAGAACTATCATTTGAACATGTAACCTTGAATAAATTCCGATAAGAAAAAGCCTTGAAAGACTGCGGATATTGTTCGATATACAATAAATCCACCCGGCTCATAAAATTTCCAAAGTTCATAATACGTTCTGAACCCGAAAAATCTAACTTTAATCGAATCATATCAATCGAATATATTGACGGTTCGATATAAATTGAATTAAAATAATTTACCATATTCACATCCCCTAAATTATAAATTATTTATTAAATATTGTACAAATGTACATATGTTGCCCCCTATTAGACTATGGGGCAACATCCGATGCAGGATTGACGGGCGTATCCGTGGCGGATGGGTCCCCACCTTGCTCCGCTTCGGCATCCCCATTCCGACACGGTACGTCCTCATGCTGTTCCGGGTGTTCGTCCACGTCTGTCAGGTCGTCATCATATAACAAAAATGTATCATACAATGATGCAATTCTTCTTTTGTAGCGAAAAAAATTAGAATTCACCTTTTCACGAATTGAATAGAACACAGTTACATCCGTGAAAAGAGAACCGCCGCAAAGCAACGCCAATATTTTCCCAAATAATTTAAAATTTCCAACATTTCTATGTTGGTGGTTATACTCAAAAAATGACCGTATCTGTCTATCGACCATTCTGTCAGATTGCGATACAAGAATAAAATCATAACCATAATGCCTATGTAATGAAAAGAATTCAATCCATTCCAACCTATCTGCCTGGGCGAAAGTTCTAGGGTTAAATTTAATACCACATTCATCAATTACAACAAGCGTTTCATGCTCTCTATGCCCCTTATGATTTTTCCTTGCGTAGTCTTTCAGATATTTAACAGTCATTTCATTATTAGGCACATAATCAAATTTACCCAATTTTTTTCTATGTGGCTTGTATTTTGGAAAGATTTTTTTCAACCAAAAACCTAATGCCGAATAACTGCAATTCTCTAACGAAATAGGATAGTTGCATATTACATTTTTCCTCATTCGTAATCTATAAAATATTTTTTCAGTAGCGTGAAACGATTTTCCGCTACCCGGTGTACCACTGTATAAATGTATCATTTTTTCATCCTCCTAACTGCCTATAACCTTAAGCCAACGCAACACAACTTGATACAAATAGAAGATACCAATAGCAACAAGCCACGCCTGACCAATTACTATAAAATCATCAATAGGTATAAACCAATTGACATATTGCAAAGTTTCATTATCTACTGTAGCAGCTATATATTTTTCGAAAGGGCAATCCGGCAAAACAGCAAGAAAAACATTAATTGTATTTATCAAAAAGTTTTTTAAAGTATTAAAAATTGTAGTCCACATACCATCGCCCCCTTATCCCTTAATTAAATAACGAGTTATCATTACTAATCCCAAAATAAACATAATCCGAAAAAACCATCTACAAATAACAGCCAGTGATTCATATTTCGAGAAGTCAATTACAATTTTTTCATCAACTTTATAACCAAATATTTCATTTCCCATTTTAAAAGGTAATTCCCATCTTGGCGCTTTCTTTTCTGCAGAAACAGAAGTAACCAAATCCACGACATCCCACGGTATACAAAAAGGAAATTTTTTTAATAATTGAGGTGTTTTAGTTTCATCCGGTTTAATATCTTCAAGTTTTTCATCTTTATCCGTATCTGTTCCTGTGCCTGTTCCTGTGCCTGTTCCTGTGCCTGTTCCTGTGCCTGTTTCCGTGCCTGTCTCTGTGCCTGTTCCTGTGCCTGTTCCTGTGCCTGTTTCCGTGTCTGTTTCCGTGCCTGTCTCCGTATCTGGTCTGGTTATAGTTTCAGGATAATCTTTAGAAGATGGATATGTTATTTTACTTGTTAAATCCGTTTGTTCACCCAACAGAGAAGAAACACCAACGGCAGAAGATGAGAAATCACCAATTTGAGACATTCCATCTACAAACGATTTCCATGTAACGCCTTTAGCACCTGTTTCCGTTGTTCCATCACTTTTCTTCTTTTTCCCTTTTGTAGTATACTTATCTGCCTTTCCCGATTCAACAATTTTCTTTGCCGTTTTTCCGTCATCATCTACCGTCTGCCATGATTTTTTTCTATTTGATTTCCAACCGTCAACCAAATAAGGCATTATATCATCCGATGAAATAAATCCGCTTTTTATTTTTTTATCCAATGCATCCGCATCTGTCTTATTTTTACATTTAAGAACATATGGCATTTCACATAGCAATCCAGGCACACAAGTATTATAATTCGATATAGCATTATCAATCAAATCCGAGTTCCAGTTACTAGCATACTGACTATTATGATCAGCGTTTGGATAAAACCATGTATCAAAAACTTTAAATTTAGTGTGGTTTACAAATACAAAATCCCCACCTATCCAAAAACCATTTGATATAGGTTCGTCAGAATAAACATTATTAACATTAGTTGATATTTTAAATTTTGGCTTGCCATCATCTATATACATAAGCGGATAAAATCTATCCGAGCCATTATTATAAGATTTACAAAAATTCCAACTAAATCCAATATAATAATCTTTACCAGCAAAAGGAATACCTTCCCCAGTCTTTCCTAAAAAGAGTTTTTCATTTAGAGATTGAACATGTAAAAAAGGCGCTACATCAAACCCATTATTTGATTTCATAACAGAATTTTTCCACCAATCGAAAGTATAAACATCCGAATCATACGCTTTATCTGCATTTTCTTCATTCAAGAATTTTGTCAGTGTATAAATAACTTTAAAAGCAACCATGGACGGAACCGCCCCAAGAGCTTTAGAATCCAATACAAACGGCTCATCCGTTCCTTTTGGTTTATATTGTCCATGTTCATCATAATCATCTGAATCATCATCATTATCATCATCATTATCGTTATTATTAGGCGGATTTATCGAAAGATTTTTAACCCACTCATGCGCGAATATTTCAACTTTCAATTCATCATCTTCCGACAAGTCGGGAATTCTATCCTTAACATCAGTAGTTACTTTATATTGTGCCCAAACTTTTTTCAGAAAACTTTTTCGCAAAATCCGACCGCCAGCAATAGCAGATTTTGCAATTTCTTTTTCAACTTTCAACATAGTAACAGGGTTAAACTTAAATATCCTACTAAACGAGGAATCACCCGAAAAAGTATCATGTACGTATTTTTGCGCCCCCTTAAATTCCGTAATATTTTCTGAAGACGTCGTTGTTACAATATCTGAATTAGTTGCACCAGCAGCAGAACATGCATATGTAACTATCACTTTCAATGCCTCCGCAAGCATGGCGTAATCATCAGCAACCACAACCGCCTTTGCTTTTTGAACTTTTGTAACACCTACAGACACGCAGGAGAGTAGAAGAGCAGACACAAACGCCAACGACACAATCCTACGCCACGAACGCATACAAAAACGTCTTACTAACTTAATTAGACTAAAAACAAACCATTTCACTTTATCACTCCTAACTTTCTTTTTATAATCAAGGCAAAAAGGAAATACCATGTATTCCTTTTTACCCTCATCCATTATTTGAGTAAAAAATAACTGTCAAGAAAAATAGAAATGCTCGATTTTTCTTGACAGTCCGGGGATGCTTGCCAAAGGCAATATTGATTACGACTTGGAAGAAATCTTCTTGAAGAACTTCACACCAAGAGTAATCGCAAGTCCAATACCAACGATTGCCAATGCAACCGGCAATGCAGTTGTCATCATGCTAGACACATCTGACTTAATGGCTTTAAATGCGGTATCTACCGCCGTTGTCATTGCTTCACTCATTGTTTTTACCTCCTTAATTAGTTTATTTATGTTAAAGACGAAACCAAGATAACGCCTTTACCACACCATAAATTATCAATTCAATAGGCACTATAGTTATAAACCCAAATACAAGAGCCATTGCGCCATACTTCATAAATGTTACTACCAAATCAGGATTTAGCAATTCCATAATTTACCCCCTTATCCGATAAATAACATAATGACCGACTATGCAGCCTATCCCGAATCCTAAGAGGAGAAAAGCGGAAAATGCTATGTTGACGGCAAGTTGCCAATACATCAAATTATCCATTTCTTTCTTCCTCGCTTTCTTCCCGGCAATGTTTCCAATATGGACACGTTGGACAAAATCCACCGCACTTAACTTTATTACTAAGAACTACATACAAAAGCCAATATCCAAATTTCCTCATATCAGCTACCAGCCTTTACCTTTTCAATAATTGACACAAGATTTTTTATTGTATCAGGAGACCAGCCACATAACCAATCAATTGTTGCTTTTTCTTCTTGCGTCAATTCGATATTTTTAACCGAAGCCATAAAAAGTTGTTCGTTAGATTCATGCATAGTCAATCACTCCCTTTTATTTGCATAAACTGATTTTTTCCAAGTTCACAAAAGTCCGCTGCCCAATTGAAATGTTTAATTCACAATCCACATCTGCAAAAGGATTAAAACCTTTAGTTGCGTTATACATCTCTTCATTGACATAGACACGTTCTGAATCGAATCCCTGGAGCAGTCCAACATAAAAATACGGTTTTCCGTCTTTGCTAGTGCCTTTATCAGCACCAAGATATTTCATTCTAGCGTTTACTTTCATTTGATTGTCCTCACTTTCTTTGATATAATATTTTTCTAGATAAAAACATAGTTCAATAAACGACAATCGTTTATTTGTATACTAGAATAAACTATTTTCGTTTACTTGTCAATAAAAAAAATAAACTATTTCCGTTTATAAAGGAGGATGAACAACATAGCAACAAAATATAATAATAATAAACAAGTAAAAGAATTATTTCGCCAACAAGCGAAGAAGAAAAATTTAACTATGAAAGAAATAGCAGAGAAG
>OGPJ01001993.1_pt1 | contig 13477 bp, 10 predicted proteins | sample 1552831 | NCBI WGS metagenome assembly OGPJ01 (sample SAMEA2579914, study PRJEB22360) | human gut metagenome | biome: human gut; feature: human-associated habitat; material: faeces | place: Denmark | collected 2008/2010
GTTTGTTTATCCTGCCGCAGAAAATTGTCTGAAGCGCGTGTAACAGAACCTGCCTGTGCCCGGTGCGGAAAGCCGTTAGAGGAGATTGAGACTGAGTACTGCGTAGACTGCGAAAAGAAACGCCGGGGAAAGTATGACTTTCTACGTCAAGGGACAGCGTTGTGGGTTTATACGGATTCGCTCAAGGAAGCAATGGCGTCGTTCAAATACGAAGGCTGTTATGAAAATGCAGCATTTTTCGCGGAAGAATTTATTCGATTCCGCAAAGAAAAACTGCTGGCATGGAAGCCGGATTTTCTGATTCCTGTTCCGCTGCACAGACACAGAAGGTGGTTTCGCGGTTATAATCAGGCAGAGATTCTTGCGGAGGAAATCGGGAAGCGGTTACATCTTCCGGTAGAAACCGATGTCTTGTGCCGAAGTCTCGATACGAGTCCGCAAAAGCAGCTGGATGATAAGGCGAGATACCGGAATATGTCAAGTGCTTTCTATGTTCCGGAGAGTGCCGGTTATAAGTTAAATGGCAAGCGGGTTGTATTAATTGATGATATTTATACAACCGGTTCAACGTTAGAAGCGTGCGCCGGAGAATTAAAAAAAGCCGGTGTTAGTGAAATATATTCTGCCTGCCTTTGCATTGGTAGAGATTATTAGAGGAGGAAGTTACAATGGAAATTGTTTCTTGTAAAGAATGTGGAAAATTATTTAATTTTATACGTGGGCAGCGAGTCTGTCCGGCGTGCTCCCGTAAATTAGAGGACAAGTTTATGGAAGTAAAGAAATATGTCAGAGAGCATCCCAATGTAGATGTAAAGGAATTGTCGGAGGAAATGGATGTTTCTGTCCGTCAGATTAACCGCTGGGTGCGTGAGGAGAGACTGGTATTTTCGGATGATTCACCGGTCGGACTTCCTTGCGAGAGCTGTGGCGTAACAATTAAGACCGGACGTTTCTGTGATAAATGTAAAGCAGAGTTAGCGACCGGATTCCGCCATGCGGCAGGACAGGATAAAAGACCGGCACCGCAGCCGGCACCAAGAAAAAGCGTCGCGGATAGCCGTATGCGCTTTTTAGATAACTAATTTATTAAAATTAAATACGTTCAATTCCGCTATCGGTCAGTTTGATTTTTCCTTCCTTTAACAGCCGGCCGATGGCTCGTTTGAAGGCGGCTTTGCTGATTTTGAATTCACGCTTGATAATCTCCGGAGAGGTTTTATCGTGGAATGGCAGGAAACCGCCTTCTTTTTGTAACCTCTCGTAAATAAGTTCAGCGTCTTTGCCCATTTGCACTTTTGTCTTTTCCTGTAAACTTAAGGTCAATTTTCCTTCTTCGGTAACTTCTTTGATGCGTGCCTTCACGACATCGCCGATGTGAAGTTCTCTTGTCATTTCGTTGTGTGGAATTAAAGCGGAATACTGATTGTCCACAGCAACAAATGCACCAAAAGAATCCAAAATTTCATAAATCAAACCTTCTACGTGATCCCCTTTCTGGTAAGGGCTGTCACAGGAAAGATAGTCATACACCTTCATAGTTGCACATAAACGGCTGCTTTTGTCGATGTATAAAGCGACTAACACGCGTTCGCCTGGGTGAACTTTTTTTGTCTGCTCCTTAAAAGGAAGCAGCAAATCTTTGGCAAGTCCCCAGTCTAAGAAAGCACCAATGCCGGTTACGTCTTTGACTTCCAAAACCGCAGTTTCACCGAGTGAAAGATACGGTCTTTGTGTGGTAGCAATTAAGCGGTCCTCGGAATCTTTGTACAAAAACACCTCGTAAAAATCGCCTTTTTCGGTCCCTTTTTTTACCTGGTTATTCGGGAGCAGTACTTCCAAATCTTTTTCTTCAAAAGAGCGAAGCATCACACCGAATTTTGTGATTTTTGAAACATACAATCTGGCAAATTTGCCAAGAACTTTTGATTCGTTCATATTATTCTCCATTCTTTGTCGGGGTAAATTCGCTGAGGAAATAAGGATTTTCCTCTTTGTCCGTAAAGACTACATAAAATTTGCCATTTTCACTGGCTGTGCGAATGTACATGGTGTCTCCCATTTTGGCAGCCAGACGAAATTCGGCACGGAATTCGGAAACTTCAAAATCAATTGGCAGAACATTCACAGCCAGACGAATATACTGTCCGTTGTTTACATGGTGGTTTGTGTCAAGATAATTCTGGCACACATCGACTTCTTCGACAAGTGTCAAGTTTTCCGGACATTTTACCTTTCTGGAAGAATATTCCATGTCGTAAGCAGGTTCTGTCGGATAGGCGGCCTTTTCACTGTCATCAATTTTTGTTGGCTGACCGGTAGACGGGTCAAAATAAAACCATCTTGAATCGGCGTAGGCAAGAACCTCTTTGTCCGGCGTTTCCATTAAAAAATTACGACATCCGAAAATGCCTTTAAACTGATACGGCCATGTATGCACCGTGAAACGCTCGCCCATAACCGGACGGCGTTTGAATACAACGTGCCATGCGCTTACTAACCAAGCGCGGTTTTTCTTTAATAAATCTAAGGCAGAATGTCCAACGTCCTCGCTATGAAACAGGCAGCAGTCCTGCATTGCATTTACAGTGTCGGAGACACCGAGCAGTCCATCCTTATCAATTCTGCTGTAAGATACTCTATCATGATAGGAATACATACGATTTCCTCCCTTCGTTCAAACAGTTTCATTATACTACCCTTACCCGAAAAAAACTAGTGAATTTTTTTTGAAAATGTGGTAATATCAGCTATGAAAACAATGAATAGAAAGGTTGTGTTTTTATATGAAGAAAATTATTTCAACAGATAAGGCACCGGCAGCAATTGGTCCTTATTCTCAGGCAGTAGAGGTAAATGGTCTTGTATTTACATCAGGTGTGATCCCGATTATTCCGGAGACCGGTGAATTGGTTGAAGGCGGTATTGAAAAGCAGGCGGAGCAGGCAATCGGTAATCTGAAGGCGCTGATTGAAGCAAGTGGTGCAAAAATTGAGGACACGATTAAAACAGTTGTCTTCATTAAAGATATGAATGATTTTGCCAAGGTAAATGAAATTTATTCCCACTTTTTTACGGGAGACTGCCCGGCACGTTCCTGCGTGGAAGTGGCAAGACTGCCAAAAGATGTTCTGATTGAGATTGAGGCGATTGTTGCGAAATAAATAGTCGAATCCTGTAGAATAAATGTAAAATTAATTTTCTCGGTAAAATTGTGGTAAAAATTAGTAGAAACAATGAGTTTACAAAGGTTGACAGATGCGGACAGAGTTGTTATACTGAAACAAGTATTTAACAAATTTGTAACATTTAGAATGCCGGATGAGTTTGAGGCCGGCAGATGAGTGACAATGGAGGGAAGAAAAGTATGCAACACACAAGGCTTGTGAAATGTGCGTTGGGGGCAGGACTTGTTTTATCCTTTGGAATATTTGGCAAGTATATGGTTTCATCTTCAACTACGATGGGTTCTGAGACGGAACTTGCCGGTATGGCTTATATGTTAGACCAATACTGTACGATTCAGGTTGGTGCAACACAGTCAAATCCGGAAGCAATTGTAGCGTTTGAGGATATGCCGGGTAACACCAATAATGGGACAAGCGCAGTAAGTGGTTCTGCTGTCTCGAATGCAACACCGGAGCCGACGAAAGAAGCGACAGCGACGGCGACACCAAAACCGGAATCGGAATATGCCAATGTTGGTATTTCCATTGCGGCAGATTATGTAAATATTCGTAAGAAACCAAATACGGATGCGGAAATCGTTGGTAAATTGTACCGTGGAAGTGCGGCTACGATTGCTAAGACAGAAGGTGACTGGGTATACATTAAGTCCGGTTCGGTTTCCGGTTATATTATGAAAGATTATTTGGCAATCGGCTACAGTGCAGAAAAACTGGTAGACCAGTTTGGTACGAAGTGGGCGACAGTTACCACGGAGACGCTTCGTGTCCGCGAGAAAGAAAGTGAATCGAGTAAGATTCTTGACCTTTTGGCCGGCGATGAAAGTTATGAAGTGCTAAAACATGAATCCGGCTGGGTAAAGGTTCGTGTCGATGGCGATACAACCGGTTATGTCAGAGATGATTATGTAAAAATCTCAGTTCAGTTTGAAAAGGCTGTATCGATTGAGGAAGAACGCGAAGAAGAGAGAAGAAAAGCGGCAGCAGAGGCAGCGGCGGCAGAAAGTGAACGTCCGGCGAAGTCTTCATCGAATTCAGGAAATAGTTCGTCAAGCAGCAGTTCTTCAAGCAGCTCAAGTCATAAATCGTCATCAAGCTCAGGAAAGAGTTCTTCGAATGGTGGCGGTGGAAGTCATAAATCAAGCAGTGCATCCTCCAGTAATGGCGGCGGTGGTGCGAAAGGAAGTTCCGGCGGCTCCAGTAACGGTTCCGGTGGCGCAGGTGGAAACAGCAGCTCCGGTGGATCCAGCAATGGTTCCGGTGGTGCAAGCGGTGGTTCCTCATCGTCCGATGGCGGCAGCACATTGGGAAGCGGTGACGGTTCTGCAATTGCTTCTTACGCTTTGAAATTTGTTGGAAACCCATATGTATACGGTGGTTCCAGTTTGACTCATGGTACGGACTGTTCCGGATTTACCATGTCAGTATTTAAGAAATTCGGTATCAGTTTGCCACGTACTTCCGGCGCACAGTCGGGAGTAGGTAAGAAAATCAGCCCATCCAGCGCAAGAGCCGGTGACTTGATTTTCTATGCAAGTGGTGGACATGTCAACCACGTTGCACTTTGCATCGGCGGCGGCAGGGTTGTACACGCAAGTAACCCACGTACCGGAATTAAGACAAGTAATATGTATTATCGTAAACCATATTGTGCGAGACGAGTTCTTGGTTAAATCTAAGAAGTCATACAACTCGAAAACGAACGCCTGTACGCAGACAATTGTAGTCATGTGTGCAGGCGTTATTTATCAACAATTAAAACAACGAAATTGCGATATTTGTTAGTTGTGAACAAAGTTATAAACATTGTCAACAATTTAAGTAGACTTATGTAGCATGTTTTTGACTATAAGACAAGTTAATTAATTGTATGACAACTTGATGGCACAAGGTTAAAATGTTTATCTGATTTATGGATTTTTATGTTGCCGAACAGAGGTTTTTGTTGTATAATATGATTACGAGATGAGCCAATGGACATCTTGAAACTTATGGGCAAAGGAGCTGATTAGTATGAACTTAGTAATAAGTGGAAAAAACATTGACATAACGGAAGGATTGCGTGCAGCAGTTGAGGAGAAGATTGGAAAACTCGAGCGGTATTTCAATGATTCAACAGAAGTTCATGTTACATTGAGCACAGAGAAGAATCGTCAGAAAATTGAAGTTACGGTACCGATGAAAGGAACCATTATCCGTGCAGAAGAAACAAGCACCGATATGTATGTATCGATTGATTTGGTGGAAGAAGTTATCGAACGCCAGCTTCGTAAATATAAGAACAAGCTGATTCAGAAAGAGCAGAACGTAGCACAGTTTAGCAAAGGATTTGTTGATGAGGACACATATGATGAAGAAGAAATTTCTATCATCCGTTCTAAAAAATTTGCGATGAAGCCGATGGATCCGGAAGAAGCCTGTGTACAGATGGAACTTCTCGGACACACGTTCTTCGTTTTCCGCAACTCGGAAACCGACGAAGTAAATGTTGTTTATAAGAGAAAAGACAATACATACGGTTTGATTGAGCCGGAATTCTAAATGAAAAAATAATAATCACCCCCGGTGGTAAGCAGGATATTTGCTTCGCAAATATAGCTTCCCCCGGGGGTGATTTTACTTTTCGCGAAAAAGGAAGAGAAGAAACGGGAAAAGGGAAGAATCTCTTTCTAAAAATGTATTTTTCTATTCTTTTCGGGTTTTAATTTTATTTGTTGTCAGATTTTTGCTTAAAGTTGCTCAAGATTCCAGTAATTTAGAAGAAATGCTTTGTGGATTGTGGGTTTTGAGTACGTCGGTATGTGGCACTGGTAGTTTCAGTGCCCATACCGTTACGCACTCAACAAGCGAAAGCGCCCACAAGACGCAAAGCATTTCTTCTAAATTACGGAAACTGAAAAAATTAAGCGAACATCTGTCACAAACAAAGACAAACCCTGAAAAGAAATAGAAAAGGTTGCATTCTCCCCCGACTAATGATAAAATACCATATTGAGACAGTAACGTCTCTTGTTAGGATGTATGGCATGTAGCAGCGAGAAAATGCTAAAAAAATAATTGGAGAGTGACAAAATGGGATTATTTAGTAAGGTTATAGGAACACATAGTGAACGTGAAGTGAAACGTGTGATTCCGATTGTTGACAAAATTGAATCACTTGAACCAGAAATGGAGAAGTTATCTGATGAAGAACTTCGTGGCAAAACGGCAGAGTTTAAGAAACGTTTAGCAGATAAAGAAACTTTGGATGACATTTTACCGGAAGCGTATGCGGTTGTACGTGAGGCTTCTAAGAGAACCATCGGACTGAGACATTTTCGTGTACAGTTGATTGGTGGTGTCATTTTACATCAGGGACGTATTACCGAGATGCGTACCGGTGAAGGTAAAACGCTCGTATCTACTCTCCCGGCTTATCTGAATGCGCTCGAAGGAAAAGGTGTTCATATCGTAACAGTAAACGACTATCTGGCAAAGCGTGATGCAGAGTGGATGGGGCAGATTCATGAATTTCTTGGTCTGACAGTCGGTGTTATTTTGAACAGCATGGACAATGACGAGAGAAGAGAAGCATATAACTGTGATATTACATATGCGACAAATAACGAACTGGGATTTGATTACCTGCGTGATAACATGGTTATTTACAAAGAGCAGTTAGTACAGCGTGATTTACACTATGCCATTGTCGATGAGGTTGACTCGGTATTGATTGACGAGGCGAGAACACCTCTTATTATTTCCGGTTCCAGCGGAAAATCGACAAAGATTTACGAGGCGTGTGATAACTTAGTGCGCCAGTTGAAAAAAGGTACTGAAAAAGAATTGTCCAAGATGGACATTATCATGAAAGAAGATAATAACGAAACCGGTGACTATGTTGCTAATGAAAAGGAAAAGACAGTAAACCTTACCGAGCAGGGTATCAAAAAGGTAGAGCGTTTCTTCCATTTGGAAAACTTAGCCGACCCGGAAAACTTAGAGATTCAGCACTGCGTAAACTTATCACTTCGTGCACATGCGTTGATGCACCTTGATAAGGATTATGTGGTAAAAGATGACCAGGTACTTATCGTAGACGAATTTACCGGACGTATCATGCCGGGAAGACGTTATTCGGACGGGCTGCATCAGGCGATTGAGGCGAAGGAACACGTAAAAGTGCGCAGAGAGAGCAAGACGCTTGCGACGATCACATTCCAGAACTTCTTTAATAAATATGACAAGAAGGGCGGTATGACCGGTACAGCACTTACAGAAGAAAAAGAATTCCGTGATATCTACGGAATGGACGTTGTAGAGATCCCTACCAACAGACCAGTACAGCGTATAGACCTCGAAGATGCTGTATATATGACAAAAAAAGAAAAATTCAATGCAGTTGTTGAGGCTGTTAAAGAAGCTCATGCGAAACAGCAGCCGGTTCTGGTTGGTACGATTACCATTGAAACATCCGAACTTCTCAGCAAGATGCTCCGTCGTGAAGGTATTGCGCATAACGTACTGAATGCGAAGTTCCATGAACTGGAGGCTGAGATCGTTGCACAGGCCGGACAGGCAGGAGCTGTTACAATTGCTACCAACATGGCAGGTCGTGGTACGGATATCAAGCTTGACGATGTGGCAAGAGAAGCCGGTGGTCTGAAGATCATTGGTACAGAACGTCATGAGTCCAGACGTATTGATAACCAGCTGCGTGGACGTTCCGGACGTCAGGGAGATCCGGGTGAATCCCGTTTCTATATCTCTCTGGAAGATGATCTGATGCGTCTGTTTGGTTCTGAGAGACTGATGAAGATCTTTACTTCACTTGGTGTTGCTGAGAACGAGCAGATCGAACATAAAATGCTTTCCAATGCAATTCAGAAAGCACAGGAGAAAATCGAGTTCAATAACTTCGGTATCCGTAAAAATCTTCTGGATTATGACCAGGTTAACAATGAACAGCGTGAGATTATTTACAAAGAGCGTCGCCAGGTTCTGGATGGTGAGAACATGCGAGATACGATCTACAAGATGATCACAGATATTGTAGACAGTACAGTGGACATGTGTTTCTCTGATGATGTAGATGCAGTTGACTGGGATCTGAATGAGTTTAATACAACACTCCTTCCGATTATTCCGATCGAGCCGCTTACTACAGAGAAAGTAAAAGGCAAGAGAAAAGATGAAATCAAACATCTGATCAAAGAGGAAGCCGTGAAGCTTTACGAAACGAAGGAATCTGAGTTCCCTGAAGCAGAGCAGCTGCGTGAACTTGAACGAGTAGTTCTTCTGAAATCCATCGACAGCAAGTGGATGGATCATATCGATGATATGGAGATCCTTCGTCAGGGTATTGGACTTGTAGGATACGGCCAGAGAGATCCGGTAGTAGAATACAAGATGAGTGCTTTTGAGATGTTCAACAATATGATCAGTTCTATTCAGGAAGATACGGTACGTATGCTGTATCATGTCCATGTTGAACAGAAGATTGAACGTGAGCAGGTAGCGAAAGTTACCGGAACAAACAAAGATGACACATCTGTTAAGAAACCGGTTCAGAGAAAAGAGGACAAGGTTTATCCGAACGATCCGTGTCCGTGCGGAAGCGGCAAGAAGTACAAACAGTGCTGTGGACGTAAATTGATGAAAGCATAATATATTAATATATAACAGAGCACCGATTCATATATTGATTCACAGGTAACCGGATAACGATCTGGCGAACTAACTGCCAACTATGACTATACATTCTCTCAGGAGATCCTTCGAGAATGAGTCATCGTAAGCAGTGGATTTTGCCAGAATCTAAAACCATCCGGAAATAACCTGTTCATTCAATATATGAAGCGGTGCTCTTGTTTATATCGTGGGGGAGGAAACGCGCGTCGCGCCAAAGAGTTTGAAATAATTCTCTGGTATGTAAATGGAATCGTGCCGGGGTGAATTGTATATTCAGCTTCTGGTCATGTGCCGTAACAGCAGACACAGCATGGATTCCGTTGTTCTGACTGCACTAATTTCTGCCATCGAGTGCACTGTTTGAGCGAAGCGAGTTTGCACGAATGGCAGATAATGGATGTGCGGGAAGAATAGGAAGACATAAGCGGTCTGCAGGTGCGACACCTGACACAGAAGCGTAACATACAAAAACTCCCTGCATGAATTTGGTTACATACAGGGAATTTATAATGTTATTTAAAAGAATTTTGCGATTTCGCTGAGTTCTTTTCGATGTGGGCGGATTGGTTCTTCGGCTGCTTTGCCGACTGCGATAACGGATACAATAGTCTCTGTTTCCGGGATGTGCAAAATCTCACGGAGTCTACCTGCTTCACGGAGTCCCATGATCAAAGTAGAAAGACCAAGATCAACAGCCTTCAGCACAAGATTCTCATTCTGCAGACCAAGATCGTAACATCCCCATCCATTGCCCAGCTCATTATCAGCAGTTCCATCCTTCTGGAAACCAGCACGGTCATGCACAAAAGTAGTCACGATCAGAGCAGCATGCTCAGATTTTCCAGCATTTCCTGCGCCCGGAAGACATTCCATACGAATCTTATTTACCATATCTTCTGACAGAACACAATAATAGCGCCCGGTCTGAGAGTTTTTCCAGGATGGAGCTTCCTGTGCGGCACGAAGCAGTTCTTCCATCTGTTCTCTGGTGACACCGGCACTGTATTTACGAACGGTTCTTCTTGTTTCTAATACTTTCTGAAATTCCATGAGATTCAGGCCTCCTTAAGATGTAAAACTTATATGTAAAAAATGGCATACAGAGGAAAATCTGTATGCCATTATTATGCCATTTTGTGATGAAAATTGCAATTCTGCAGTAATATCTTACAGAGTGTTTTATTTTGTATGAATGTGAATCGGAAAAGGTTTATCTTATAAAAAGATATGCTGTATATCCGATATAAGCCAGTACACAAACTGCACCTTCCATTCTGCTCACAGATTTTTTAGTAAAAGCAAAAACAAATAGCAGAATTCCGCTGATGAGGAGAATTCCACAGTCGATAACAGATTCTGAGAGAATATGAAGTGGTGAAATTGTTGCTGACATACCCAGGATAAAAAGAATATTAAATATGTTTGAGCCGATGGCATTTCCGAGCGCAAGCCCACTGTCGCCTTTTCGTGTGGCAACGATAGATGTTACAAGTTCTGGAAGAGAGGTACCGATTGCAACAATAGTGAGACCAATGAAATTCTGGCTCACACCGAAGAATACTGCAATCTGACTTGCATTATTAACTACGAGGTTACCGCCGAAAATTACAGCTGAAAGACCGCCGATGATAAAAAGAAGAGCTTTATAAAGTGTTATACTTTGTTCCGCGGGGCATTCAGTTCTCTTTTTTAATGCGGTACGAATCATATTTAGAATATAAAAGATCATTCCGGCCAAAAGAAGAATTCCCTCAATTCTGCTGAGCTTTCCGTTGGCAATCATTATGCAGAGGATAACTGTGATCAGAATATTTACAGGCATATCCCGCTTTAAAATATCTTTATTTGTTTTGAAACCGGAAATAAATGCACAGATACCTACAACAACAAGTCCATTAAAAATATTGGAACCGATAATATTGCTGACAGCAATATCATTGTTGCCGGCAAGTGCAGCGTTGATGCTGACAGAAGCTTCCGGAGCACTTGTTCCCATGGCAACGATCGTAAGACCTATGATGACACTGGGAATCTTGAGAAACCTGGCAAGCGAAGAACTTCCCTCAACAAAGAAATCAGCACCTTTGATTAATAGTACAAAGCCGATGATCAGTAACAGATATTCCATATAAGCTCCTTTCCTGTGATAAAAGCATGGAATAAAAAAAGAGACCTTTATCACATCAAAAAAATTGATTGATAAAAGTCTCGTTGATTACAACAATAACCGGCCGTATGGCGTGATGACGATCATTGTTTCACCCTGTATGCAGGATGATAACTACTCCCTCTTATTGATATTATAGTAAACAAATGGAAAGAATATGTCAAACAAAAATTTATTTTATCTTTGCCTTTCTGGCTTCTTTCTTAGCTTCCAGGTTAGAAACAACCATTGTGCAGGCAGCATCACCAGTGATGTTTACAGTGGTACGTCCCATATCAAAGATACGGTCAACACCGGCAACAAGTGCGATACCATCTACCGGAAGTCCTACAGAAGTAAGAACCATAGCCAGCATGACCATACCTGCTCCAGGTACACCGGCGGTTCCGATGGAAGCAAGTGTTGCAGTAAGTACGATCGTCAGCATCTGAGAAAGTGTCAGATGGATTCCGTAACAGGATGCGATAAAGATAGCACAGATACCCTGATAGATTGCTGTACCGTCCATGTTGATCGTAGCTCCAAGCGGAAGTACGAAAGATGCGATTTCACGTTTGGCACCAAGTTTTTCGGTACATTCCAGGTTGATCGGAAGAGTTCCTACAGAAGAAGCACTGGAGAAAGCAAACATGATTGCCGGAAGCATGCCTTTAAAGAATTTCAAAGGACTTAATCCCCCCAGCGTTCTGACTGTCAGAGAATATACAACAACAGCATGCACAACGTAGCAGATATATGCTGCCAGAAGGACCATTGCCAGAGAACCGATGATTGCTGGACCATTGGCTGCGATAACCGGGCACAGCAGGCAGAATACACCGATCGGTGACAGTTTCAGGATCATTTCCATACATTTCATGAAAATCTCATTCAGATCATTAAATGCGTTTACAACACGGACATTTTTCTCTCCAACCAGAATGATCGCGAAACCAAGGATCAGGGCCATTACGATGACCTGAAGCATATTGGCTTCTGCCATTGGTGAAATGAAGTTGGACGGGAAAATATTTACCAGTGTGTCCATAAAAGAAGTTGCTTCTGCAGCTTCATAAGACAGGTCTGTTGTTGCAACTACAGGAAACAGTCCTCTGAACAGGTTTCCGCCGACCAGACCGATCGTTACAGCAAAAGCTGTTGTGCACAGATAAAAAACAACCGTTTTCAGACCGATAGACCCAACTTTTTTGATATCACTCATTGAAATAATACCACACATGATGGAAAACAGGACGATCGGAACGACAATAAACTTGATTAGATTCAGGAAAATTGTTCCAAAAGGTTTGATATAAGACTCGGCAAAATCAGTATAGTTCTGCATCAGCAGACCGGCAATGATCGCCAGGACCAGTGCGATAAAAATCTGCATGGCCAGTGACATTTTTTTCTTTTCTTTCATTAGGATTTCCTCTCTTTCTCTCCCTGTATTCAGGATCCGGGTATAAAGAAAGGCATTGCAAATAAACGCAATGCCATCTTCGCCATCACCTGACAGAATAATTGTATCATATTGAGAAAAAAGGTGCAAATATTAATTATGATTTTGGGAGCGTGTCCTTATAATTTTGGTAGTTACCTTCAGTAACCAGTTTTGCATATGCATCATATGCGTCTTTCAGAGTAGCATATTTTGTACCGGCATTGATAAGCTGCTGATGATCGGAATCAGTAAGATGCTTTGCGATAGTTACATAGCTGTCACCCTTATTATTTCGGACAGCTGTTGTTGTTTCGGAAACATAAAATCTGTTATCAGCAGTACTTATTATAACGGGGATTTTTTGATTTGCCCCCACAGTATCTGTATTTACGGAAGTCCAGAATAAATATCTCTTAGATTTATTAGAGGCGCTTCCCAGATATGCCCAGGTACCATTGTTTAATAAACTGTCTTCTTTAATATTAGAAAGCACGGAGGGAAGCATAGAGGAATTTGGACAGTTGGAATCGATTTCGAAGTATTTATTATTGGCTTTGATCAATTCGTCAAGGACCCCACTTTTCTGTATTGGCTCATCCAGATTTTCGTTAATATCAAAGAAATATTTTTCTGTACTGTTCCCACTTCCACCTTTCCAGTTAAACAAAACACCGTTTTCAGTGAGAGAAACTTCACATACTCCTCCCTTGACCGGATCACCTATCCAGTGCTCGGTGTCCCCCTCGCCGTTAGTATGAGAAATACCGCCAATTGATACTGTGTTCATAGACTGCCAGCCAGCTATTTTCTGTTTCAGTGGTACAACTTTTGTTGTAGTCTGATTTTCTGTTGCAGCTTCTATCATCAGTTCATCGTATGCAGAGCGAACATTTGCAAGATCAACAGATTCCCGGCTTCATTCAATATATTTTGAATAAGCCGGGGCGAGCAGCCCGACAAGAACTGCAAGAATGGAAACAACAACTATAAGTTCTATAAGTGTAAATCCTTTGTTCCGGTTTTTCATTTTATATT
>OGPJ01001996.1_pt1 | contig 13475 bp, 15 predicted proteins | sample 1552831 | NCBI WGS metagenome assembly OGPJ01 (sample SAMEA2579914, study PRJEB22360) | human gut metagenome | biome: human gut; feature: human-associated habitat; material: faeces | place: Denmark | collected 2008/2010
TGTTGAAATACCCAACAGATATCCTGTATTTTCCGTATTTTATCATTTGAAAAACTTGTTTTCCCTTATCTTCTGATTCTCTGTGCGATTCGAACAAGATATGCCCCGCCAGGCATTCTGGAAAGCCGCTCGGATGCTGTCTTATCAACCAGGATATAAACCAGGAAATACGCTGCTGCTGCCAGAATGATCGATACACCCAGGCAGATGATATTAGATGGTAAGATTACATGAAAGCCATAATAAACACCAGCTGCCACGACACCCATCACTGCAGAAGCGATCAGCGGACTTACGTAAGCCGCCTTCCATGGGTTCTTATATTCCAGATATTTTTTCATAAAGAAATCATTCATCACGCATACAACGATTGCATACACGATCATAGCAACCAGCAATGCATAAATACCCAGGTCTGTGAACATCAGAAGCGCAACAACTACAATCACATCTACAACCAGCGCAACTGCTGCTGTGATCATAGGGATCTTCGGTTTACCGATTCCCTGAAGTACTCCATTGGAAATGTTGGACATTCCATTCAGAAGTATCGTAAAGGATCCAAGCATCAAAAGCTTTCCGGCCACACCATTTGTTCCTCCAAACAGCAGTGATACGATTGGCTGTGCAAGCACTGCCAGTCCTACCGCGCATGGAATAGAAATGAACATGGACAACTGCACGGTCTGGTCCACTCTTCTCCTTGTTTCATCAATATCTCCCGTTGCATACAGTGCAGATACCTCCGGGATCATCGAAGTCGGTGCTGCACTTGAAAGCGTCAAAGGAATATTGATAATACTCATAAAGTAGGTCGCATATTCTGCATACATCATACTGATCATATCTGCATTTACACCATGTTTGCCCATGATTTCAGAATACAGAACTCCATTCAGATAACCATTAATATTATAGATAAATGAGCTCAGGATGATTGGAGAAACGATCAGAATAATCAGCTTCAGAATCTCGCCATAAGACTCCTCATCATGATAATGATCATGTCTGACTCTGCATTTGATTGCATTCCGATTAACACCATATACCAGGAGCATAAACAACAGTGCGATCACGACACCTGCTGTCGTACCAACAGTAGATCCGGCGGCTCCCCATTTTGCCACACTTCCATCTGTACCATCGGCAAAATATTTAATGAACATCCAGGCTGCGATCAGACTGACTGCCGCATTAAAAATCTGTTCCAGTATCTGCGAGATCGAAGTTGGCATCATATTACGGTATGCCTGAAAATATCCTCTGTATACACCCAGGATTCCGGAAAGGAAAATCGTTGGTGATAAGATCTGCAATGCCAGTACTGCATTCGGCTGATTGCTCGGAATAATAAATCTTGCCCCAAATAAACACACCAGTGCTACGATTCCACCTACGATTGCCGCATAGATCAGAGATCCATGAAAAATCTTCTGGGCATTTTTGTAATCTTTTAAAGCAATTCGTTCTGAGATCAGTTTGGAAACTGCCTGCGGAATGCTGAAGGATGCAATCATCAGAAGAATCATATATGCATTCTGGGCAAGGCTGATATATCCCATTCCCATATTGCCTACAATTGATGAAAGCGGGCTCTTATAAAGAAGACCGATGACCTTGGAGATCATTGCCGCAACCATCAAGAAAGATGCATTTTTTACTAAGTTGTTCTTCTGGTTCATGTTTACTCCTTAATTTCCTGCTGTTCTTTATTTTCAATCTGCCAGTCGATCGGCTCCAAACCATTCTGAATCAGAAATTCATTTGTTTTGCTGAAATGTCTGCATCCAAAAAAACCTCTGTATGCAGAGAGCGGACTCGGATGCGGTGCTTCCAGAATCAGATGTTTCGGATTAGTCAGCATAGATTTTTTCATCTGTGCCGGTCTTCCCCAAAGGAGAAATACAATTGGACGATCCTGCTCATTCAGAATACCAATTGCAGCATCGGTAAACTGCTCCCATCCAATACCTCTGTGAGAATTCGCCTGATGCGCCCGCACAGTCAGGACCGTGTTAAGCATTAAAACACCCTGCCTGGCCCATTTTTCCAGATAACCGTTATCCGGGATATAACAGCCAAGATCATCATGAAGCTCCTGATAAATGTTCACCAGTGACGGCGGGATCTCTACATCCTTTTTTACAGAAAAACAAAGTCCATGTGCCTGTCCGTCATTGTGATACGGATCCTGTCCAAGTATCACAACCTTTACCTGACTTAACGGTGTAAAATGAAATGCATTAAACATATCATCTGCCGGAGGAAAGATCTTGTGTGTCTGATATTCCTGCATCACTGTTTTGTATAGTTTCGCATAATATGGCTGATGGAATTCGCCTTTCAATGCTTCCAGCCATTCTCCTGATAAAGGAGCCATGTTTCTTTCACCTCTTATCTTCTTACGGAGATTCCTCTGTCTGCCAGATAATCTTTCACCTGACTGATCTCCAGTTCTTTATAATGGAATAAAGATGCTGCAAGTGCTGCATCTGCGCCACCCTCTGTCAGAGCATCATAAAAATGTTCCAGAGTCCCGGCTCCACCGGAGGCAATAACCGGAATGCTGACTGCATCTGAAATTGCACGTGTCAGTTCGATGTCATAACCCGATTTTGTTCCATCACAGTCCATGCTGGTCAAAAGAATTTCGCCGGCACCTAAGCGCTCCGCTTCCATTGCCCATTCCACGGCATCTTTTCCCATATCTACACGACCGCCATTTTTGTAAATTGTCCATCCACTGCCGTCTGCCCGTCTTTTGGCATCAATCGCAACAACGACACATTGTCTTCCAAATTTATCCGCAGCATCCGATACAAGTGTCGGATTTAAAATTGCCGCTGAATTCACTGCAACCTTGTCCGCACCCTCGCGCAAAATCATACGAAAATCCTCAATCGTGCGGATTCCGCCGCCTACCGTGAACGGAATAAACACCGTTTCCGCCACTTTACGAACCATGTTCGCCTTTATCTCTCTTGCATCACTCGATGCTGTAATATCTAAAAAAACCAATTCATCTGCCCCTGCTTTTCCATAAGCAGCACCAACTGAAACCGGGTCTCCCGCATCAATCAAATTAACAAAATTAACTCCCTTTACCACTCTTCCCTCATTTACATCCAAACATGGAATTACTCTTTTCGTAAACACCGAAATTCCTCCTATCTTCGTCTTATTCTATATGGAAACAAAATTCTTCAAAATTTCCAGCCCAACATCTCCGCTCTTCTCCGGATGAAACTGGGTTGCAAAAATATTGTCATGTTCCACTGCCGCATGTACCGGAACAATATAATCCGTTGTAGCTGCTACATCTTCAATATGTTTGGCTTTTAAATAATACGAATGAACAAAATACACATATACATCCTCCGGAATTCCTTTTAACAGTTTCGAATTCGGATTGATTTTCAAAGAGTTCCATCCCATATGCGGAATTTTATATCCTTCTTTTTCCGGAAATCTTACAATTTCACCGGGAAGAAGTGAAAGTCCTTTTACATCATGTTCTGACTCATCACTTCGCTCAAAAAACAACTGTAGCCCAAGGCAGATGCCCATAATCGGTGTACCGGATGCCGCCACATCCTGCAGCACTTTTGTCAGTTCATAGCGATTCATCTTTTCCATCGCATCCTCAAACGCACCAACTCCCGGCACAATTACATGATCTGCTTTCTTAATTTCTTTCACATCTCTTGTAATCACCGGATGTTCCCCAATATATTGTAACGCCTTCTCAACGCTTTTAATATTTCCTGCATCATAATCCACAATTGCTACCATCGTTTTGTATCACCTCTGTCATTGTATTAGAATAGCCGACCGGAAAACCGGTCAGCTATCTTTTCATTATCTCTCATCAGCTTCATTTCTCTTCTGCCACTGCAAAAGAATCGCCTGCAAGCGGTCTGTGTATTCCTTTTGTGTCTCGGAAGCAATAATATTTCGTGCCTGTGATTCACTGACACCGAACTCATTGTACAGCTGATTTGCGAGTTTACTCTCCAATTCATTGTACTGGCTGAGCATATCATACTGCTCCGCTTTTGCTTTGTTTGCATCGTAAAGACGAATTCCACCAATCAAAGAATCCAGGGATTCCAAATACATCTTCATCTTATAATAATTCTGATAAGCATCATACTCACGCTGGAGCTGCATACACATACGCACCTTCTGTTTGAGTTCTTTCGACGAATCCGAAACAGAGACTCCTGCCAAAGAATCATAGGCGTTCTTATAATCCCGCTGTTCAAAAGAACTCTCCGCACTTTTTACGGATGTCGTATAAGAAAGTGCCTGACTGCCAAACACAACCGCTACACAGAGAAGTCCGAAAAATACCATAACAATCGCAGCACCAACCGGATTAATTCTGCCAACCACTTCATTAGCTTCCTGCTCGGCTTTTAATCGTTTCTTTTCTTCTTTTTCTGCCGCTTTTGCTGCTGCTTGTTCTGCCTTTGCTGCTGCTTTTTTTTCTTTTTCTTCTTTTGCCTGCTCTGCTTTTGCTGCCTTTTCCTCTGCTGTCTGCTGTTTCTTTTCCTCTTTCGCCGCTTTCTTCTCTTCAGCGTCAGCCTGCTCTTTCTCACGCTCTTTGGCTTCTTCCTCTGCGGACTGTTCCGTAATGATATTACCAAAAATACGTTTAAAGAAACCGTCTTTTTTCTCTTTTTTCTCTTTCTCCTGCTTTATATCTTGTACATCTTCCTCTGTGTCATCTGAAACCGCCAACGGCTCTCCGGACACACCAGCCGCTTCACTATCATCCAACACCAAAGGATCCAGCGCCAAATCACCAAAATCATCACCGGCATCTTCATCCATCTGCGGAACAAATTCTTCCTCAATTTCAGGAAATTCCGGTGCCTCATCTGCCTCACTGTAATCCACAGCAGAAAGTGCATCATCATAAATATCATCTACAGATAAAGCATCTGCATCATCGGCAAATACGCTTTCCTCATCATCTTCCCGAAAAAGAGAAGTCTCAGCCGGACTTTCATCCATAGGCTCTGCTGTTTGAACCTCCTCCTCCGGCTGCACTGCGGAATCCGGCTCATCATAATCTTCATAATCCTGCGAAAGCAGTGTCAAAAGTTCATTTACATCCGCTTCTCCATCAGAAGCTTCTTCTGCCGGTTTCTCCTCCACCTGTTCGTCCATAACGGGTGCCGGTTCACCTGCATTTTCCGGTTCTTTCTCTTCATCACTCATGCTCTGCATCAATTCTTCCAAATAAGCCTCATCCATCTGTGATTCTTCATTTTTACAGTCTTCACACAATTCTTCGCCATCCGGAATTTCTTTTCCACATTTTCTACATAAGGTCAAATGTCACACCTCCTCTTGCCAAAGCACAAACTTCTTATTTAAGCAAAAGGTCCAGCTGATGAACCAATCTGCCAATCTCCGGTTTAGAAAGCTGGGCATCTACACCAAGTGCCTCTCCTTTACGTTTCATCTCATCATTTACCAAAGATGAAAAAATAACAACCGGAAGTCCTTCAAATCTAGGGTCTTCTTTAATTTTCTTGGTCAGATGATGTCCATCCATCTGTGGCATTTCAATATCCGTAATAACAAGTGAAATATCTTTTCCAATCACCGCACCATCTTTCATCATGCGGTCCAAAGTGTTCCATGCTTCCAGTCCGTTGCTTGTTGGAATCAAATGTGAATAGCCAGCCTTTGTTAAGCATTTCTTCAACATCTCAAGAAGCAGCGGTGAATCCTCCGCAAGAAGGATTGTGTAATCAATACGGGAGCGCTCACCCATTGCCTCAATCTCAGACAGCTTAAGTCCCGTTTCCGGATTAACTTCCGTAACAATTTTCTCAAAGTCAAGAACAATAATTATTCTTCCGTTAATCTTTGTAATGCCGGTGGCTACCCCTTTACCATTTCCACTAATGGTAGAGTCCGGTTTTGCGATGTCTTTCCATGATACACGGTGAATACCAAGCACCTGCTGAACATGAAACGCTGTGTGTAGACGGTTAAAATTCGTAATAATATACATATCATGAGATGTGTCAGCGCTTGGCTGAACACCTAACGCTTTCGCCAAATCAATTACGGTAATCAGCCGTTCTCTCGGCATGAAGATTCCCTCTATGTACTCATGTGCATTCGGCACCATCGTTGGCTCTTGATACGGACAAAGTTCATTAATCTTTGCCACATTGATTCCATAATGCTGATTACCAACCACAAACTCCAATAATTCAAGTTCATTGGTACCACTCTCTAATAAAATTCCTGTTTCTACTGCCATTGTCTCTCTCCTCCTTACTCCATGTCATCAATATCATCAAACTGACCGGCATCTGCATCCAGCCCCATTGTATGAAGGGTTCTGACTTTGCGCCGTTCTTGTTCTGCGGTAACTAAAATGTAATCTTTAACTTCTTTTGCATGCCGAATATGCTTTAATTCGAGCGTTGAGTCCGTTACATCACTTGAATAACATACAACCGTTCCTAAACGGAAAATTCTCTCTAAGAAACCGGTCACAAGTTTTACATCCTGAATCCGATACATCAATGTATCATCTTCTTCCGTTCTGAGAAAACCTTTTTTAATATTTACTACCTTTTCCTCAATCCGGTAAGTTGTAAAAGAAAGCGGTAGTCCAAAAAACAAACTTCTCTTTTTTTCCTGATACATAAATGCCTCCTATTTCATTTTCACTGATGTTTTATTATTCCCTTCTTCAATCGACAAATCAATTGAAGAAGCGTTTGTCGCATTTTTATCTACCTGAAATACTAACACTGCCTTCTGTGACTTTCCTTTCGCAATTGTAGCCTCCAAATAATCCAGTTGATTCTCCAATAAACTAATCTGTGGAGAATAAGTTGTTCCGTCCACATTCAACTGATAGGAGATTTTTCGTCTGTCAATCAGTTTAACCTTTTTTTTCGCACCGGAATTATTTTTTAGTGAAAACTCTGCAACAAGTAGTTTTTTTCCCTGTTCGGCACGAACCTGTGAACTTCCGTATTTATCTGCCAGACAATAAGAAGTATACAAAATCGAAACACCTTTCAGATGATATAAATCATCTAACGATACTTCCTTTTGGGAATCTTCCGGTGCAGCTTTTGTCTGTTCCGGCTGCGATTCCTGTGGTGCGTCTGATGCCTGTGCAGCTGCCGATGTTGGTGTCGGTGTCGCCGGCATCGGTGTCGGCGTTTCTGTAACCTCTTTTTCTTCTTTTGCGATAAGCCGGTACGGATATTTGTCAGAATTTTGGAGCAAAACACCTGCTGCGTACTCCGCAATTTCATTTTCCTGCTCCTCAGACAAATTTTTTATATCCGCACATCCGGTAAGGGATAGAACGGACACAGCCAAAACGGCACATAAAAAACGTATCTGTCTCAAAAAACCCCTCCTTTTACAATTAAATCCAGTTTATTTATTATAGCACATATCCCGTCCATCAATCAACACTTTTCACGTCAAGTTCAAACCAAAATTCGACACCATTGTCATAATTTTTCACACCAAACTTCTGATTATGGGCATCCATAACGGCTTTTACGATAGATAAGCCAATTCCATTGCCACCATATTCTCTTGTCCTTGCCTTGTCAACTTTGTAAAATTTCGACCAGATTTTATCCATATCTTCCTCCGGAATCGGATCTCCGGTATTGAATACGCTGGTGCATACACGGTCACCTTTCCGAATCGTCTTAATTTCAATTTTATTCTCGTATTTCACATGATTAAGTGCATTGCTCACATAATTGCTGACAACCTCCTCAATCATATACTCATCTGCCCAGACCATAATTGGTTCCTCATCCGGATGGTATGACAACGTAACTTCTTTCTGACGGAACAAAATATCAGAGGAATTTACTATCGACTGAATTACACTTCGCAAGTCAAAATGTTCAAAATGAACCTGGTCATTTCCAAACTCTAACTGATTTAAACTCAGTAGTTTTTTTACCATCTTGTTCATCTTGTCAGCCTCGTCCACAATGACTTCACAGTAAAACTCTTTACTCTCCTCATCGTCATTGATGTTGTCCATCAGGCCCTCTGCATATCCCTGGATCAAAGCGATCGGCGTCTTCAACTCATGGGATACATTGGACAGGAACTCTTTACGCATAGCATCGATCTGTTCCTTCTTCTCAAGATCCTTCTTCAGCTCCGTATTGGCCTCTTTCAATTCTGCCAGCGCCTGTTCCAGCGTCTCAGACAACATATTCATGCTATTTCCGAGAACACCGACTTCATCCTCTGTCTTCACTTCGTATTTGGCCGTGAAATCCAGTTCAGACATTCGCTTTGCAATATTCGTCAGCACAGTGATCGGACCCAGAAAACGATTGCTGACAAAATACATCACCACAAACCCGATAAGCGCGGCAACCAGGGAAATATATAGGAAAAACTGATTCGACAGTGCTGCACTTTCTGTAATGCTTGAGAAAGAGGCACGGATCAAAATATGATCTCCATTCTTAAATGTACCAGCAAGATAGATATACGATGCACCCAGACGCTTAACATTGACTTTCTTAATCTCATAGCTATCCGTCTTAACCGAGGCTGCATCACCGGACTTGTCCGCATTGATATAATCGCTGTAAATATTACTGCTCTCAACCTTGCTGTTCTGATTCATACCCAGAGATGAATATAAAAGCAGTTTCGTATTGCTCTTGAGCATATAATCAAAAATCGGGCTGCTCATATCCCTGTAAATAATAACCGACAGATTTCTTGTCTGGCTCAGTTTGTCCAACTGCAGATAAAGCTCATCGGAAATACCGCTGTCTGGTATAGCATAGCTTCCCAAACTCTCATCTGTACTGCTGCTTTCCCCAGATTCTGTCGTCTTTCCCTGCAGCTCCGCCGCATACATATCGTCAATCTTCTCAAATGTAGAAATCAGCGTCTGATTCTTCTTGGCCAGATAAAACCTCTTCAGAAAAATATTACTGAGCAGCACAGACGAAACAGATATCAGCAATACCATTCCGATGAGGATCAACGATAATTTGACCTTTAATGATTTTTTTCGAAACATACTACCGCCTCTTACTGATCGACTTCGAATTTATAGCCCATACCCCAGATTGTCTTAATATACTCGCCCTTAGCTCCCAGCTTGCTTCTGAGCTTCTTCACATGGGTATCAATGGTTCTGGCATCGCCAAAATAGTCATAATCCCATACATGATTTAAAATGCGCTCACGCGACAACGCGATATCTTTATTTTCCATAAAGTAAGCAAGCAGTTCAAATTCCTTGAAACTGAGATCGATCTTTTCTCCATCGATCACCACTTCGTGGGCGCTGCGGTTCAGTTCAATGCCGCCGTATTCCAGCACATCTTCGGATGCTGCATTGGCACGGCGCAAAATCGCCTGTACTCTTGCCACCAGTATTTTCGGGCTGAACGGTTTGGAGATATACTCGTCTACCCCAAGTTCGAACCCTCTAAGTTCATCGTTTTCTGCCCCTCTGGCTGTCAGCATGATGATCGGCACCTTCGAATACTGCCGTATCTCTCGGCACACCTGCCAGCCATCCATTTTCGGCATCATGACATCTAAAATGATCAGATCAATATCTTTTTCTGCCAGAAATACATCGACCGCCTCTTCGCCATCCGCAGCTTCCAGCACCGTAAAATTTTCTCTGACCAAAAAGTCCTTTACCAGTTTCCGCATTCTTTGTTCGTCGTCAACGACCAGAATCTTCTGTTCCATTTGTATTCCCTCCATTCAAAGCATTTTCGCGTTCCTGCAATTCCTCTTCCCATGTTTCGTATTTGTCGATCAGTTCCTGCTCCGTTTTTTCCTTATAGGTAAATATGGAATCCTGACTTTTATATTCAATGACAAACAATGCCACAATGAGAATAACAAGCATTGCAATCACAATCTTACATTTTTTGTTGAATGTTTTCTGTGTCTGATACAGTATTTTCCATTTTTCTTCTTTTGCTTTTGAGGCCGCCGGCAAATATCCTTTCCCGGGATGCTCTTCCACCGTTTCCTTCAATGGCAGGCGAGGCAGATCGTTTACCGGCACCTTTGCCTGCTCCATATTATAATACAATTCTTCCAAAAAAGAATAGCCGATCACCGTCGAAAAGGAATTGTCCTTTACTGCCTTCTGATAGATTTTCAACGCCACGCGTTTATTTTTTACATCATATTTCTTTCGAATCGAGTCAATGACCATTTTTTCTTTCTTTGCCGCTTCGTACGTCTCTTCTTTTTGAAAGATAAAGCAGTCAATCTGTTTACTTTCACTCATTCGTCGTCTCTCCATCGGATACCTTCGCCTGATCTCCAATATAATCCTTTGCCACTTCAATCATCATATCGTTTTTCGGATGGCTTCCCTGGCTTTCTTTGTACTCTTTTTCCAGATCGGAAAGACTTTTTTCATCATCGCCGTCTTCGTAACCAAGAGCCGTCCACAATTTATTTTTATAGGTGGTATCATCCATCGTAAGATTTTCTTTCGCCATAATACTTTTAGCGATCATCACATCGATCACACTGTCTTCCGCGATTTCCGATACCCCATCTTCATCCATGCCAAAACTTTCCAAAAGTTCATCCAATGTCATCCCTGACATCTCAGCAAAATTGGTATACATGAGGTTTACATCTGTTTTTGACTGCGCCAGCATGTTTTCCGGCACGGATTTTGCCTCGCAGGTCTCCTTAAAGGAATCCCATACCAGTTCACCTTTGTTATTGATATTATCTTCTTTTTGCTCTTGCTTGACTTTGTCGTAATATTCCTGCACATTTTTACATTTATTGTCAGATACTTTTTTGGCAATCGTGTCATTAACGACATCATTTACTGTTATCGTAAATTGAACCGTCTGCCCTGCAAGATCTTCTTCATCATAATCACTCGGGAAAGTACAGTCTACCGTCTTTTTCTCTCCTTTTTTCATGCCAATGATACCATTTTCAAAGTCGTCAATATACTCTCCTTTGCCAACCCACACATACGTATCCTCCGCACTGGTGCCATCGATTTTTTTTCCATCTTTTTTGCCGGTAAAGTCAATATTTACGACATCGCCGCTCTTTATGGCATCTTTACTTGAAACCTCATTCTCTGTCGCATCATCCATCATCGCGCCATAAATGTCATCGACCTCCGGCTCTACATCTACAGACAAGCCTTTGTATTTGCCAAGCGAAATATCCCCTGCTTTCTCATAATCAAAAATCTGACCATCCGCAAGATTGTCACCTTCATCTGTATTGGTCACCGCTTTGTCGCTGCTGCCGGATTTATTTTCCTTATAAAAGAATACACTCAATGCTGCAATGACCGCAACGGCTGCCACTGTACATACCCCTATGATAATTCCTGTTTTTTTGTTCATCGTTCCATTCCTTTCTGACTATCACTCAATTTTGTTACCATTCTAACATATAAATGTGAAAAAAAAAAGAAGAAATTGGGGGGCGGGAAAAATCCTTTTCCCGTCCCCTTCTTTTCTATCTCTCCAGCACAATAATTTTATTGGAAAAATTCTGAATGGCCGGAATCTTTCCAAGCACACAATATATCGGAAACATTTTTTTCATACCTTCTACGAGACTGACCTCCCCTTTATAAGTAAAGGCAGGAACAAGTCTCTGTAATTTTTTTCCATTTTTAACACCCCATGTAAATTTCGCACGGCTTCCCTCGATGGATTTTTCTTTTATATGCTTTACGACAAAAGGAGACATCGTCTCAATCATTACCGTCACTTTTCGGAACGTTTTCTCGATAATAGACATCATCTGCAGCACATCGGCTTCGCTCAGATACATGGAAAGTCCCTCTATGATAACCAATACATTTTCACCGCCATACTCGATATCGTCGATATACGATGCATCCATTGCCGATTTGGCAATCTGGCTGATTGATCCGTTCTCTGTGAGAAACTTTTCACGGATCTTCATTGTTTCCGGCAGATCGACATTATACCAGCGCACATATTTCCCCTGCATTCGGTAACATCTTGTATCCAGTCCACTTGCAATATTTACTACAATCGTGTTCGGATGTCCACTCAAATACTTCTCTACCATTTCATCTAACACGATTGTCCGGGCGATCACACCATAGCTCATTGCCTTATCCTGATCGGCTTTGGAAAAATCATAATCCAGTCTGGACACCATCTCGACTGCCATGTCATCATGAATCTTTGCATTTTCCTTCCCGGATTCCTTCGCCCGCGCATACAGGGTCTGAATCATCGTTTCCGGTAGCCCTGTCACATTTACTTTCTCTTTCATAATATTCATCCTTTCCATCGTAACGTTTGTTATAAAATGTTATGTTATTAAAAAAACTCCACAACTAACGGCTGTGAAGTTCTTTTAAATGCTCTATTAATTTTTCGGTTCCCCCCGCGGCATAAATGCCGATCTGTTTTACCAAATACAAACTGTATTCCATATCATAATCTTCTTTCATAATCTCTAAACAGCTGTCTAACCGCTGCCTTGCCAGTATCTTAAGCAGTCCCGGATCCGGCGGCGTCTTCAGCTTACCTTGATAATACACCAGAAAGGACTGCTCCATCATCTGTTCCATGCGGTTCCGGAAGCCTTCATAACAACTCCCCTGTGCCTTCTCCATAATGACAATGGCCTCTTTCTTATGCTTTAAAATGAACTGCATCATAAGCACATCGACATCCGGACCTTCGGACAACTCTTGCATCTCCATCTGCATACACCTTGCCAGTATGTCCTCGTAACTTTGCACAAGCGGTTCCAATATAGCACGAAACAATGCTTCTTTGTTTTCAAAAGAAAAATACATCGCTCCCGTCGTAACACCAGCCCGGCTGCAAATCGTTCTAAGGCTCGCCTTGGCATATCCTTTCTCATAGAATTCTTCCAAGGCTGCCTGTTTAATTTTTTCCATGGTTTCTTTTTTATTCTTCATCATAACACCTGTTATGATAAACGATATTCGGCGGTTTGTCAAGAAATAACCTGTAATCAAAAATGTTTTTCAACACAGGCTACTGTATCCTCAACGGTACTATCTGTCGTTCTCTCAATCCAAAAGAACGGACTGCTCTTAATCTCCTCTATACGATCTGCATTCAGTTCATATAAAGTAGTATTTACCACCTCAAACCTATTTAATATAGGCCTATGTATTTAGATATTTCTTAAACGTAAAAACATCATCATTTTTTCACCTCCATAAATTCATGTCAACAGGCTTTGCAAACTTGAAGTTATCAGTCTGTTTCATCTTTTTTATATATTACGCCGTCCCATGCATAATATCCCACGATATATTCATAATCAGGATATTCTTCTATCTCATATAATTTTCTCCCACTGTCAGATGTACAAATTACCACATTTGATATTTTATAATTTTCTAGTTTCGATGTTTGAGAATATCTAACTCCATTAAGATATATATAATCACCTTT
>OGPJ01002001.1_pt1 | contig 13452 bp, 11 predicted proteins | sample 1552831 | NCBI WGS metagenome assembly OGPJ01 (sample SAMEA2579914, study PRJEB22360) | human gut metagenome | biome: human gut; feature: human-associated habitat; material: faeces | place: Denmark | collected 2008/2010
TCCTCCTAAGACTCTATTGTAGGTTCGATTCCTATAGGGAACGCTCTATTTTAAGCGGTAATGAGAGAAAAATCATTGCCGTTTTTTTGTTGTTTTTCTGCTAACAGCAAATCAAAAAATGAGTATTTTTGCTAACAGAAAATGCAAATTGCTAACAGTAAAATTATTGTGGATTTGCTAACAGGAATGAAAAGCTATAATGCAGCTGGTGTAAAAGGTTGTAAATTCTTGTAGCTAACAAAAGGGTAATGATTAAAAATATTTCTGCTTGGAAAATATCAAGCCTGAATGAGTATTCCGTTCAGATTAGATTAGGTTCTAATCTGGGCGGATTTTTTTATTTCAGGAAGAAGGAAAGTTGGCCAAGTTGACCACAATTCAGGGAAAAAGGGATTGGAGATTATCAGTGAGGAAACTGGAGACAGTCCTAAGCAGGTGCAGAGATATATCAAGATGGCTGATCTGATTCCTGAACTGTTGGAAAAGGTAGATGACGGTTCAATGGGATTTACTCCGGCCGTGCAGATTGCATATTTAAAGAAAAAAGAGCAGAAGGATGTACTTGATGCTATGGAATTAACACTATGCACACCATCTTTATCAAGTGGGATGAAGTACACGGAGAGCACGAGGTGGAAGTATCATGAAGTATGATGTGGTACTTCTTGGAAGATAGGATGCAAACCATGCAACGGTAAGGTCGAAATCCTTGGTAAATCTATTACCTGGATATGCCCATGGAACTTCGGCAACATATACCCCATGTTCAAGGCAGATGATACGATGAGTCTGGTATTCAACTTCGACCAGAATACCACCCCAGTCCAGCCCCCTCCAAGTGGTTGGTCTGCTGGAATGTTTGTCATAAGCAGGACATGACTTGTGACAGAAAGGGCAGTCATTCTCATGCCATTTATTAGGTCTGGCTTTGATACGGATGTGTTTCACACCATCCTCATCAGAGTAAAGATTAAAATTTTCTATCAAGAGAATAAAGAATTGACAAAATTTTGTGGGGTGGGGTAGAATAATGGTAAAAAATTCCAAAACATAACGCATTGGTGCCTTTCGCAGAAAGAAGGAAAATAAACATGAAAAAGAGAAAGAACTTGGGAAAAAAGTTAGTAACAATGTTAGTGTCTGTAGGCTTTTTTGCAGTTTTGATTACAGTCTTGAATTTAATGGCATTACAAGCTATTCGAGGAAAGAATAATGTGCTTATAGAACAGTTTGAACAATATGAAGAAGCAGTGCAAAATAATGATACCGCGGTTTTTGAAACAGCAAAAGGAGAAGTGGCAGAAGCCATCAGACATAGCAACTACAGAATAAATGGAAGCATCATTTTTGATCTTGCACTTGTGGCAGCTGATATTATTGTAATCGTACTTCTTTCGATTGTTATTAATAAGTCCATTGTTCGTCCAGCAAAAAGAGCAAAGAATGATTTGGATGATATCATTTTAGGTATAGAATCAGGACAGGGTAATCTTACGTTAAGAGTATTTGATGAAACCAGTGATGAAATTGGTCAGCTTGCAAATGGTGTCAACCATTTTATTGAAACATTACAAAATCTTATGGTAAAGATTCAGAGTGTATCAAAAGATATGAAAAAATCTTCCTATCTTGTACAAAATGAGGCGGAATCTTCAAATATGAGTGCATCCAATGTGAGTGCAACATCGGAAGAACTTGCAGCATCCATGGAAGAGGTATCTGCTTCTCTATATGATTTAGCCCAAGGATGTAATAATCTGCTAGAGAAAATGGCAGGCATGAATGAGGATGCTAAGAACTCTGCAATGAAGTTGCATGAAGTGAAGCTTACTGCAGAAAATAGCTATAAAGAAGCGATTGCATCAAAAGAAAAAACAGTAGAAACATTTGATGGCATTCAAAAGGATGTCGCGGAGGCAGTAGAAGCATCTAAGTCTGTAAATGAAATTGAAAAACTTACAGAAAATATCTTAAATATCGCAACACAGACAAATCTTCTAGCACTTAATGCATCGATTGAAGCAGCAAGAGCAGGGGAAGCAGGCAGGGGCTTTGCCGTTGTTGCAGATGAAATCAGACAGCTTGCAGATAGTTCACGTGAGACAGCAAACAATATTCAGGAAATCAGTGGAAAAGTTATTGAGGCAGTAAACAATCTGTCTGCAAATGCAACGGAAATGATTCGTTTTGTAGATGAAAAGGTAGCACTTGATTATGACAACTTTGTAAAAATTATTGGAAATTATGATGCTGATTCTGATCAGGCAAGTAATACATTTAACGAGTTTGCAGTTAAGTCAAAAGATAGCTTAGGTACAATGAATGATATGAATGAAGGTATCAATAACATTTCTATAGCAATTGAAGAATCTGCAAAAGGTGTTACAAACGTAGCACAAGAGATATCACAACTTGTAACAGCAATTTCAGCAATTACAGTGCAGGCGGACGAAAATAAGAACCTTTCGGAAGATTTATCGGATGAAGTAGCAAAATTTGAAAAAGTTTAACTAACAGATTTTTATTATGAGAAAAACTGTATTAGGTAAATAACCCACACTAACTAAAAATGAATGCCAGAATAAGCACAAAGGCATAGCCCCATTACGGGTTCTATGCCTTTGCGTTTTCCGGAAGCAGCATCCGGTCATCAATAAGGAAACGCCCCTTCGCATACGCCTCGGCGGCAGGTCGTCGCTGACATAAGAATCGAAAGCTACGCTTTCGATGGTCAGCTCCTCAAAAAAGCCTTTACAAACCCAGATTTTCTATTTATAATAAAAGAATAGAGAGTAAGGGGCATTTTGCCCTTATTTATGATAGTAACGATTCAGGACAATCCGACCACACATTCGAATTTCGAACACTTCGTGTTCTTTCCGACTTTGCAAGGCGGAAAATACTTCTATATGGGGCGGAGCTCTATTAGGATCTAAATATAGGGAAATCGAAGACTCTTACGTGCAAGCACGACAATCCATTGATTTCCACATATTACATCCTGAATAGTTGCTGAATAAAGTTAAAGTTTTAGAGAGGATTCGATGAGATGAAAAAAATTCGTACAAGATTTGCACCAAGTCCTACCGGACGGATGCATGTTGGAAATTTGAGAACAGCATTATATGCGTATTTGATCGCAAAGCACGAGGGCGGCGATTTCCTGCTTCGTATCGAGGATACCGACCAGGAGCGTTTCGTGGAAGGGGCTTTGGATTTGATATATAAAACCATGAAAGAAACCGGGCTGGAGCATGATGAGGGGCCGGATAAAGATGGTGGATATGGTCCGTATGTTCAGAGTGAGAGAATGAAAACCGGAATGTATCTTGAGTATGCAAAACAGTTGGTGGAAAAAGGCGAAGCGTACTATTGTTTCTGTACCAAAGAGCGTCTGAAAGGACTGCATAAAGAAGCTGAGGAGCGCGGCGAGGCAGCAGCGAAGTACGATAAGCATTGTCTGCATCTTTCCAAAGAAGAAGTAGAGGAAAAACTGGCAGCAGGAGTTCCTTATGTCATCCGCCAGAATAATCCGACGGAGGGTGAGACTTCCTTTGACGATGTTATCTATGGCACGATTACGGCGCCAAATGAAGAACTTGACGATATGGTATTGATCAAGCAGGATGGTTATCCGACGTATAACTTCGCCAATGTAATCGACGACCATTTGATGGAAATTACGCATGTGGTACGTGGAAATGAGTACCTTTCCAGTGCACCGAAGTATAATCGTTTATACCAGGCATTTGGCTGGGATATTCCGGTTTACGTGCATTGTCCTACGATCACAGACGAAAATCATAAAAAATTGTCCAAGCGTCACGGAGCCTCTTCGTTCGAGGATCTGATGGAACTCGGATATGTGCCGGAGGCCGTTGTGAACTATGTGGCACTGCTTGGTTGGAGTCCGGCAGAGGACCGCGAGATCTTTAGTCTGGAAGAACTTGTAAAAGTATTTGACTACCACCGTATCAATAAATCGCCGGCGGTATTTGATATGAAGAAATTGAGCTGGATGAACGGCGAGTACATCAAAGCGATGGACAATGACAAGTATTATGAGTATGCATTGCCGGTGATCAAAAAGACAATCAAAAAAGATTTGGATCTGAAGAAAATTGCGGATCTTGTAAAGACAAGAATCGAAGTATTTCCAGACATTACAGAGAAGATTGACTTCTTTGAGGAATTGCCGGAGTACGACATTGCGATGTATACGCATAAGAAAATGAAGACAAATTCAGAAAATTCGCTGGAAGTTTTGAAAGAAATGCTTCCACTTTACGAGGCGCTTGACGATTATTCCATTCCTGCCATCGAAAAAGTAGCGATGGATTATGTGGCAGAAAAAGGCTGCAAAAACGGACAGGCACTTTGGCCACTTCGTACAGCAGTGTCCGGAAAACAGATGACACCGGGTGGCGCGTACGAGATTATGGAAATAATTGGAAAAGAAGAATCGCTTGCGCGTATTAGAAAGGGAATTGAACTGCTTAATGAAGCACAGTAAGGAACAGCAGATTGCAATCGATCATGTCGATGGGCCGATGATGGTACTTGCCGGCCCGGGAGCCGGAAAAACGACGGTTATCACGCACCGGGTAAAGAAACTGATTGAAAAAGAGGGAGTAAATCCTGCGCAGATTTTAGTCGTGACATTCTCAAAGGCCGCTGCCGTCGAGATGCGGGAGAGGTTTGAGAAAATCACAGACGGCAGGAGACTTCCGGTTCGGTTTGGAACCTTTCATTCGCTGTTTTTTCAGGTGTTGCGCAATGCCTATCATTATGAGGCGAAAGATATTTTGTCGCAGCGCTTGAAATACCGATTTTTGGAAGAAGCCCTGATGGAGACGGAATACGATGATATCGAGGATCGTTCCGAATTTCTGGAAGAGATCGAAAAAGAGATCAGCCGAATCAAGGGCGAGGGCATTGAAGTCGAAAATTATTATTCGGCGAGCTGCCCGGAGGCGATATTCCGGCAGATTTATGAAGGATATCAAAGCCGGGTGCAGAAAAACCATTATTTGGATTTTGATGACATGGTTTGTTATACCTACGAATTGTTTCGGGCAAGGCCGGACATACTGGCCGGCTGGCAGAAACGATTCCGGTACATTTTGATCGATGAATTTCAGGACATCAACCGATTGCAGTACGCGACGATTCAGATGCTGGCACAGCCGGAAAACAATTTGTTTATTGTCGGCGATGACGATCAGTCCATTTATGGATTCCGCGGGGCAAGACCGGATATTATGCTGTCCTTTCCAAAACAGTATAAATCCTTGGAACGGGTTACCATCGGTGGAAATTACCGGTGTACAAGTCAGATTCTGCGGGCGGCGACGGCACTGATCAGGCACAATAAAAAACGGTACGACAAAAAGCTGCTTGCGATGAAAGGCTCGGGTGAACTGGTTCACGTCGCGATGTATCAGACACCTGCGGCGCAGGCAGAGGCCATTGCAAAAAAAATACAGCAGGCGATGGAGCAGGGTACACCGCCGGAGCAGATTGCACTTTTGTTTCGGACGGCGCGGCAGATGAACATTTTTTCAAGAAAATTTATGGAGTACAACATTCCGTTTGTGATGAAAGACTCCATTCAGAATATATTTGAGCACTGGGTTGCCAAAGATGTGCTAAGTTATATGAAAATGGCGATGGGCGACCGTTCCAGAAATCTGTTTCTGAAAGTGGCGAACCGGCCAAAGCGGTATTTAAGCCGTGCGGCTTTTACGACGGAACCGGTTACCTTTGGCAGCTTGTATGATTATTACCGCGACAAGGCATATATGTGCGAGCGGATCAATGATCTGCAGAACGACTTATTTGCCATGAAACAGATGACACCATATAGTGCAATCGACTACCTTTATCATACGGTGGGATATAAAAATTTTCTTGCCGAATATGCGGCTGAGCGCGGTGTCAATGTAAAAGACTGGGAGGAAATCGTAGAAGAGATTCGCGAAGATGCTTCCGGTTATAACGATTTTGAATCGTGGTTTTCGCATATTGAAGAATATGGAAAACAGTTAGAAGAGCGAAAACAGAAACAAGGCAGGCAGAAAAGCCCGGATGACAAGCCGGGAGTGGCATTGATGACGATGCACAGCGCCAAAGGTCTTGAATTTGATATTGTATTTATTCCCGATGCGAACGAAGGGATGATCCCTTACCGTAAATCCGTCGAAGACGGGCAGATTGAGGAAGAACGAAGATTAATGTACGTTGCTATGACACGGGCGAGGGAGCATTTATATCTCTCATATGTCAAGCAGCGGTTTCAGAAAGAGGAATCTCCGTCCCGGTTTTTAAAAGAAATTGAAAAAAGTATAAACTTTTTATAAATTTGAACCGATAAACACTATAAAAAGAACAAAGGAGGTCTTTATCATGAAACATATTTTGAAAAAAGTAATCGCAATTGCAACTGTAGTAACGATGTTAGCAGCTGTTCCGGCGATGGATGCACAGGCAGCAGTCGTAAAATATGCAACGTACACCAATACCCGCTTTACGTATACGGTTAAATATCCGACTACCTTTCAGCGTGCGGATTATGGTTCCGGAGATGGTACCAAACTGTTTTCCAAAGATGGAAAAGCAAAGGCGACCATTTGGAATTCTTATGGAAAGACCGGCAAGAGAAGCGGAAAGACTGTCGTAGCGACGGCAAAGAAAAATCGAAAAATCAATGTAAAAAAGGCGACAAAGACAGAATGCAGTTATAGTTATAAAATGGGAAAAAATACCATTCAGTACTGCTATGTATTCATCAAAAACGGTGAGATCGCTTTTCAGCTTACCTATCCGACTGCGTCCAAGAAACACTATTCGGCAGCGGCAAAAGGTATGATGGCATCATTAAAGAAAAATAAATCACTTACACTAAACGACTAAAAGGAGGATGGACAGCCATGGGTCTGACAACACAACAAATACTTGCATCTATTGAGAATGGCACAACATCATTAGGAATTGAATTTGGTTCGACACGAATTAAGGCCGTTTTGACGGCAGAGGACAATTCACCGATCGCATCGGGAAGCCATGATTGGGAAAACCGTCTGGAAGACGGTATATGGACGTATACTCTGGAGGATATCTGGACAGGCCTTCAGGACAGTTATGCGAAGATGGCAGAAGATGTAAAAGAAAAATACGGAGTTGTTCTGAAAAAGACGGGAGCCATTGGATTCAGTGCCATGATGCATGGTTACATGGTATTTGATGCGGAGGGGACATTGCTCGTTCCGTTCCGTACATGGAGAAATACGATCACAGAAGAAGCATCGGAAAAACTGACAAAATTGTTATCTTATCACATTCCGCAGCGATGGAGCATCGCACACTTGTACCAGGCGATGTTAAATGGCGAGGAACATGTGAAAAATATTGCGTTCCAGACGACACTTGCCGGCTATATTCATTGGAAACTGACCGGTGAAAAAGTGCTTGGTATCGGTGAGGCATCCGGAATGTTCCCGATCGACTGCGAAGCAAAAGACTGGGATGAAAAACGCGTAAAAATATTTGACGAAGAGGCAAAGAAAAAGGGATATTCCTTTACCTTGCATGATATATTCCCGAAAGTTCTTGTTGCCGGAGAACAGGCAGGAGTGCTGACGGAAGAAGGAGCAAAATTGTTGGATCCTTCGGGAAATCTGGAAGCAGGAATCCCGCTCTGTCCGCCGGAGGGAGATGCCGGAACCGGTATGGCAGCGACAAACAGCGTGGCGGTCCGCACAGGTAATGTATCTGCCGGAACTTCGGTGTTTGCGATGATCGTATTGGAAAAAGAACTGAAAGAAGTTTACGAAGAAATTGACCTTGTTACGACACCAACCGGAAATCTCGTCGGAATGGTACATTGTAACAACTGTACTTCCGATCTGAATGCGTGGGTCAATCTGTTTAAAGAATTTGCAGAGAGTTTTGGCATGAAAGTCGATATGAATCAGTTGTTTGGAACTCTTTACAATAAAGCATTGGAAGGAGACGACGACTGTGGCGGACTCCTTGCGTACAATTATTTTTCCGGTGAGCATATTACCGGTTTCAATGAAGGTCGTCCAATGTTTGTTCGTACACCGGACAGTAAATTCAATTTGGCAAACTTTATGCGTGTAAACTTGTTTACGGCACTTGGTGCATTGAAAGTCGGACTTGATATTCTGCTCAAAAAAGAGGGCGTGAAAGTAGACCGTATTCTCGGACATGGCGGTTTGTTTAAGACCAAAGGAGTCGGACAGAAGATCATGGCAGCAGCGATGAATGCGCCGGTTTCCGTTATGGAGACAGCAGGAGAAGGTGGTGCCTGGGGAATTGCCCTTCTTGCCGCTTATATGAAAAATAAGGAAGAAGGCCAGACGCTCGACGATTATCTCGAAAAGAAAGTATTTGCCGGCTTTGAAGGTGTGGAAGAAAAACCGGATCCGGCAGACGTAAAAGGCTTTGACGAATTTATCAGCCGTTACAAAGAAGGGCTTCCGATCGAGAAAGCAGCTGTAGAATTTTTGAAATAAAATCCGGATTTGACAGGAAAAGTCAGTCAATTTGGTATCATATAAAAAGGTCAGACATTTTCTGGCCTTTTTCACTTTAAGGAGGAACCCATGGAAAAAGCATTTTTGCCGATATCCAAAAAAGATATGAAAGAACGGGGATGGGATCAGTGCGATTTTGTCTTTGTGATCGGAGATGCCTATGTCGATCATTCGTCGTTTGGACCGGCAATCATCAGCCGTCACTTGGAGGCGTATGGCTACAAAGTGGGGATTATCTCGCAGCCGGACTGGAAAGACGACAAGAGTATTACCGTGCTTGGCGAGCCCAGACTCGCTTTTTTGGTGTGTGCAGGAAATATGGATTCCATGGTAAATCACTATACGGTCAATAAAAAGCGACGTCATCAGGATGCGTATACACCAGGGGGTGTATCGGGAAAACGCCCGGATTACGCGACGGTCGTTTATTCGAATCTGATCCGTCGTACATACAAAAACGTGCCGATTGTCTTAGGCGGGATCGAGGCAAGTTTACGGCGCTTATCGCATTACGATTACTGGTCAGATAAGGTGAAACGGTCCATTCTGCTTGATGCGGGGGCAGATCTTATTTCGTATGGAATGGGAGAACATAGTATGCTGGAAATCGCCGATGCACTGGCGAGTGGCATGGATGTGAAAGATATTACGTATATCGCAGGAACGGTCTACCGCACAAAAGAGGGCGCAGAGATTTATGACAGCATGGAACTTCCTGATTTCGAGGAATCGGTGGCTGAGAAGAAAAAATACGCCGAGAGTTTTATGAAGCAGTATGAAAATACGGATCCGTTTACGGCAAAAACATTGGTCGAGCGCTATCCGGGAAAAGTCCTTGTCGTGCAGAATCCACCGGCCAAACCGCTTACGATGCAGGAAATGGATGACATTTACGATTACCCGTATATGGGAACCTACCATCCGAGTTACAAAAAGCAGGGCGGTGTACCGGCGATTCAGGAAATTAAATTCAGTCTGACGAGCTGCCGCGGGTGTTTTGGCGGCTGCAGTTTCTGTGCGCTGACGTTTCATCAAGGGCGCATCGTGCAGGCGAGAAGTCATGACTCCATCCTGCGGGAAGCAAAGCAAATGACGGAAGATCCGGAATTCAAAGGATATATTCACGATGTGGGTGGACCGACCGGAAATTTCAGGAAGCCGGCTTGCGACAAGCAGATGAAATTCGGGGTCTGCAAAAACAAACAATGTTTATTTCCGAAACCATGTAATAACTTGAATGTAGACCACAAAGATTATGTCGAATTGTTACGAAAATTGAGGAAACTTCCGAAAGTGAAGAAAGTTTTTGTGCGTTCGGGAATCCGTTTTGATTATGTGATGGCGGATGCAAAAGATACGTTTTTGAAGGAATTGTGCGAGTACCATATCAGCGGTCAGCTGCGTGTGGCGCCGGAACATGTATCGGATGCCGTCCTTGACGCGATGGGAAAACCGAAAAATGAGGTTTACGAAAACTTTTTAAAACGTTATGCCAAAGTGAACCGGCTGACCGGAAAGCAGCAGTATGCGGTGCCTTATCTGATGTCATCGCACCCGGGGTCGACGTTGAAAGAGGCGGTGGAACTTGCCGAATACGTCCGGGATCTCGGCTATATGCCGGAGCAGGTGCAGGACTTTTATCCGACACCGGCGACCATCTCCACGTGTATGTACTATACCGGCCTTGATCCCCGCACGATGCAGCCGGTCTATGTGCCGAAGAAACGTCATGAAAAAGAGATGCAGCGCGCTCTGATCCAATACCGCAAGCCGGAAAATTATGCGTTGGTAAAAGAAGCCCTTTTAAAACTGGGACGAACGGATCTTATCGGATTCGACAAAAAATGTCTGATTCCACCGAGACCGTGGAGCGAGAAAAAGAGCGGTAAAAAGAATGAGAAGGACCGTGGAAAACCAGCTGGAAAGCCGCGTGCACGGCGGCAGGAGAAAAGAAAGAAGCAAAAAAGGTAAAAAAATGTTGACTGTTACCATACGTCATGGTTTATAATAGAGATATAGAAAAATGGAGGAAACAAAACGATGAAAATTATTGTAACCGGCGGTGCCGGATTTATCGGAGGTAACTTTGTACATCACATGGTGAATAAATATCCGGACTACGAGATCATTAATCTCGATCTTCTGACTTATGCCGGAAACCTCGAAACATTGAAACCGGTAGAAAATAAGCCAAATTATAAATTTGTCCGTGGTGATATCGCAGATCGTAAATTTATTATGGATCTGTTTGAAAAAGAACGCCCGGATATCGTTGTGAACTTTGCAGCGGAAAGCCACGTGGATCGTTCCATCACAGACCCGGGAATCTTTGTGCAGACCAATGTGCTCGGAACCCAGGTACTTTTGGATGCGTCCAAAGAATACGGAGTAAAACGTTATCATCAGGTATCTACCGATGAAGTGTACGGCGATCTGCCACTTGACAGACCGGACCTCTTTTTCCGCGAAGATACGCCGATTCACACATCCAGCCCATATTCTTCAAGCAAGGCAAGTGCTGACCTTTTCGTGCTTGCTTACCACCGTACTTATGGACTGCCGGTGACGATTTCCCGCTGTTCAAATAACTACGGACCATATCACTTCCCGGAGAAATTGATTCCGCTTATCATTTCCCGTGCGCTGGCAGATGAAAAACTTCCGGTTTATGGAAAAGGTGAAAATGTGCGTGACTGGCTCCATGTATCGGATCACTGCGAAGCCATTGATCTGATTCTTCACAAAGGGCGTGTCGGCGAAGTTTACAATGTCGGAGGCCACAATGAGCGTACGAATCTGGAAGTCGTTAAGACGATTTTGAAAGCACTCGATAAGCCGGAAAGTCTGATCGAATTTGTTACCGATCGTCCGGGACACGATCTCCGCTATGCGATCGATCCGACGAAATTGGAGACAGAACTTGGATGGAAACCAAAATACACATTTGAGACAGGAATCAAACAGACGATTCAGTGGTATCTTGATAACAAAGAATGGTGGCAGAATATTATCAGCGGCGAGTACGCGAATTATTTTGATAAAATGTATGGAAAGGAACTGGCAGAATGAAAGTTTTAGTAACCGGAGTCAAAGGACAGTTAGGCTACGATGTTGTGCGTGAACTGCAAAAACGCGGACATGAGGCAGTCGGCGTGGATATCGACGAGATGGATATTACCGATGCGGCAGCCGGAGAACGTGTCATGACAGAAGTGCAGCCGGATGCAGTCATTCACTGTGGTGCCTATACCGCCGTCGACCGCGCAGAAGAAGACATCGAAATCTGTCGCAGAGTCAATGTGGACGGCACAGAGAATATTGCTAAAATATGTAAAAAATTGGATTGCAAAATGCTTTATCTGAGTACCGATTACATCTTTTCCGGCGACGGCGAGAGACCATGGGAGCCGGATGATGAGGCTTCGCCACTCAATGCCTACGGACAGAGCAAGTATGACGGAGAACTGGCACTCAAAAAGTATGTGGAAAAATATTTTATTGTCCGCATTTCCTGGGTATTTGGAATCAATGGCAATAATTTCATCAAGACCATGCTCCGCCTCGGGCGTGAAAATGGCGCGGTGAAAGTGGTGGATGACCAGATCGGATCGCCAACCTATACGTATGATCTTGCGAGACTGCTTGTCGATATGATCGAAAGTGACCGCTATGGTGCTTACCATGCGACCAACGAAGGAATCTGCAGCTGGTACGAATTTGCCAAAGAAATCTTCCGCGCCGCCGGCATGGATAATGTTTCCGTGACACCGGTGAAAAGCGGAGAATTTCCGGTAAAGGCAAAACGGCCGAAAAACAGCCGGATGAGCAAAGAAAAACTCGTCGCAAACGGTTTTTCCCTGCTCCCGGCTTGGCAGGATGCAGTAGCACGATATATAAATTTATTGTAACTATTCAGGGCCACTGTAAAGGCGGTGGGGAGTCCTGAATAGTTACCATTATCAATGAATTGAACACGTTTCTTCCGGTACAGTTCCCTTGGCGAAATATTCCTTTTTGCTTTGGGAACTGTAGTGGTTTTCAGCCAATGGTTTTCCGCATACGGTGCATATCCGCACAGAAACGACGGAAGACGGCATCGTGAATTTCGCTTTCTCATCTTTATGCTTTTTGCTTAATTTTTCCATAATCGCTTTCCAGATCGCTTTGTGGTAGGTCGTATTGCTCTGCTTTTCGCTGGCGTCATACCCGCCCCAGATTCCGGCAGTAAGATATGGCGTATAGCCGACAAACCACAAGTCTTTATTTCCGGTGGAAGTTCCGGTCTTTCCGGCAACCGGTACATTGATACCACGCAGTTTTACGGCGGTTCCGGTACCGGAATTTACGACATCCTGCATTGCGCTCGTGAGCAAATATGCCGTCGAATCTTTCATAACCTGTTTGCTCGAAGACGTTGTGACGACCGTTACGTCCTCGCCTTTTTTATTTTGCGTCTTTGTGACAACCGGTGTTTTGTCGAGCAGAACATTGCCGTCATGGTCAACGATCTTTGTGTAAAATGTCGCTTTATTGTAGACACCGCCATTGGCAACGCTCGCGAAAGCGGTGGTCAGTTCGAGGTTTGAAACTCCTTTTGTCAGACCGCCGAGTGCCATTGGCAGGGAAATGTCACTGTAAATCTTACCGCTTGCATCCGTATAACTTTCTACAAGAGAAGTAAATCCAAGATTTAACAAATAGTCATAGGCAACTTTCGGGGTTACCTGCTCCAATGTTTTGACGGCGATCACATTCATGGAATCGGCGATCGCTTTGCGGATCGTTACGGTGCCGCGGTATCCGCGATACCAGTTTCTGATAAGACGCTTCGTGCCCGGATAATAATATGGCTCCCCCTTTTTTTTGGGGAGCCACGGCCTGCCGCAATGTCAAA
>OGPJ01002002.1_pt1 | contig 13450 bp, 11 predicted proteins | sample 1552831 | NCBI WGS metagenome assembly OGPJ01 (sample SAMEA2579914, study PRJEB22360) | human gut metagenome | biome: human gut; feature: human-associated habitat; material: faeces | place: Denmark | collected 2008/2010
TGATCACCGAGGGCGACCGCTGGATGACCATGCTGGACATTCAGGGCGTGGAGGACTTCCACGGCGATATGGACTTCAAGGTGGGCGGCACCCGCAAGGGCATCACCGCCATCCAGATGGACATCAAGATCGATGGCCTGACCTACGACATCATTGCCGAGGCTTTCGAGAAGTGCCGCAAGGGCCGCCTGTATATTCTGGACGAGATCATCAAGCCGGTGATCGCAGAGCCCCGCCACGAGCTGAGCCGCTACGCACCCAAGATGTTCAGCATGATGATCCCCACCGATAAGATCAAGGACGTGATCGGTAAGGGCGGCAAGGTCATTCAGGACATCTGCGCTACCTGCAACTGCAAGATCGACGTGCAGGAGGACGGCCATGTGTTCGTCTCTGCTGTGGATCAGGAGGACGCAAAGCGCGCCATCTTTACCATCAAGACCATTGTGGAGGACCCCGAGATCGGTGCCATCTACAAGGGCAAGGTCACCCGCCTGATGAACTTTGGTGCCTTTGTGGAGATCGCACCGGGCAAGGAAGGTCTGGTGCACATCTCCAAGCTGGACACCAAGCGTGTGGAGCGCGTGGAGGATGTGGTCGCCGTGGGCGATGCCATCGTGGTCAAGGTCACGGACATCGACCAGCAGGGCCGCATCAACCTGAGCCGCCGCGATGCCATTCTGGCGCTGGAAGCCAAGCGCGCCGAGCAGCAGGCACAGCAGCAGTAAACCCTGACTGCATAAAAGAAACCGAAAAAGAGGACCCGATGCAGATGCATCGGGTCCTCTTTGTTGTATCAGAATAAAATTATACTGTGCGGTACTTGCGATCCAACGCCCAGCCGAATGCAAACAGCACCACACCGCTGACAGCCAGCAACGGCACGGGCCAGTTCAGCTGACCGGTCTGCGGCAGACCGCTCATTGCCGGGTTATCCGGGTGGCCCGGCAGAACGGGGCTGTCTGGATTACCGGGTGCTGCCGGATGGCCCGGGTGGCCCGGAGCCACGGGATTGTCCGGATTACCGGGAGAGACCGGATTACCGGGAGAGACCGGATTACCGGGAGAGACCGGGTTATCCGGGTTGTCCGGCGGGGTAGGCGTATCAGGATGATCGGGCGTATCCGGCGGCGTAGGCGGGGTAGGGGGCGTAGGCGGCGTGTCCGGCTTGGTGGGGGTGTAAGCACCCACCTTGGGGCTGGCATCCACCGCATAATTCCACTTGCCATCCTCCGCCATGGGCAGAGAGACAAGGAACGGATTGATCGGCTCATAGCCCTTGGAAGGCTCGGTCTGCACGATCAGATACAGGCCCAGCTCCAGACCACGGAAGGTCACGTTGCCGTCCGCATCAATGGTCTTTGTGGTGCCCTCGGCGCTTTGGGGCAGATACTCCTGCAGCTGGGCCGCAAGGGTGCTGTCGGTCAAATCACCCAGCGCAATGCCGCAGCCGTAGAAATCGCCGCAGTATTCGTAGCTCAAGTTGCCGTTTTGGCGCTTTACCTCGGCCACACGGTACAAAGTGAGCTTGCCGCCGCTCAGCGCCTTATCGTTGGCGTTGTCGTACAGCGTAACGCGGATGGTGCCGGTAGTGGGATTGCCGCTGCTGTCCACCAGCTTGATGTTTGCGCTGGTGGCAAGGGCAGGCAGCGCACTTGTTACCAGAAGGCACAGCACCAAAAGCAGGGCCGCAGCGTGCTTTTTGAGATCAGTGCGTTTCATGTTTTTCACCTCTTGTAGATTTGCGTTTGCGGTTGGAGAACAGCAGCCAGAGCAGCAGCACCAGCAGCAGGGGCAGTGCCATGATGGGAGCTGTGATGATCGGTTCGATCTTGATGGCATCGGCTGTTACACGGATGTGCTTGAGCTTGTCCGGCGTTTCGATGCGCCGTCCGCGCACCAGAAGGCGGTGGGAGTTGATGCCGTAGGGGGTGCAGGTCATCAGGGTGACGTAATCTTTGCCGTCCACCACCTTGAGGTTGTCGGTCTCGGTGGGCAGTACGATGGAGATCTGGTCCACCTCATAGGTCAGCACCCGGTCCAGCACTGTGATGGTGAAGGTATCGCCCACTTCCAGCTGGTCCAGATTGGTGAACAGCTTGGCACTGGGCAGGCCGCGGTGGGCCGAAATGACCGCGTGGGTGCTGCCGCCGCCCACCGGCAGGCTGGTGCCCTCCAAGTGACCTGCCGCCACCTGCAGCACGCCATCGCTGGTGCCGTGGTAGATGGGCAGCTCCACACCGATCTTTTCAATGGTGATGTAGCCCATAATGCCGGTGCCGGTCACATCCAGCGTGCTTTCGTAGGTGGGAAAGCGCTGCGGGAAATACAAAGCGTCCGGGTCGGCGGCGATCTGCGCATTGAACGCATCTGCCGCCTCGAAATAGGCGCTGTAGTCGGCATCGGTCAGATTGTCCACGTCCTCGGCATAGGTGGCCACAGCACGGGACTGATGCAGCTGGTTGACGTAATCGCTGAGGGTGGGGTATAACATCACGGATAGACCCACGAAAAAGACGAGGATCAGGATGATGGTGCTTTTGTTCTTTTTCATGGGCTACTCCCTAATGTTATAAGGATAGGAGCGGGGGCCTTGCGGCCCCTTTGCTCCGGGTTCTTGGGGGAAATGGAGCTTACTTGTTCTCCATGCGCTTCTTGGTGACCAGCAGAACGATGGCCGCAACCATCAGGCCGCCGCCGACCACATAGAAGATGGTAGTGCCGATGCCGCCGGTGGAGGGCAGGGTAATGCCGCCGGCTTTTTTGTTGATGATGGTGGTGGACAGGTTACCGGACAGAGAAACATGGTTTACGTCGTGCGTTGCAGAAATGACGATTTCTTTATCGGCACAGGCATTGTAATCGTCAGGAGTTTTGGTCTCTCTCAGGTAGTAGGTGCCAGCGTCCAGACCCTTGACATTGAACTGACCATGTTCGTCAGAGAACATCTCATCGCCAGCATCCGTTCCAAAGTAGGGGGAGTAAGTGCCGTCAGTAATATTCTTCTTGAGCTTGATCTCCTGTTCCTTAGTGCAATCTTTACCGCTGTACAGACGGAAGCCGGCGCCCGCCAACTCGTTGCCCGGGGTATCATCATCGCGATACTTGGTGTTGTTCAGCTGGTAGGTGTACACACGGACTTCGCTTTCGGGAGTATGATCAAGGGATGTGCTGATTCTGGGATTGTTGGAATACTCGAGATAAACACTATTCTTGTTATCAGTACCACCGCCTACAGTATTGACATAGGCCTTTTCGTTCAGGTGTGCAGTATAGGTGACCGTAATAGTCGCGCCTTTATTCAAATCTGGTACACAGGTCTTGACATCATCAATGCTCAGTTTGAAGGAGGACTGAGGATTGTTCGGGTCAAGTGTATAGTTATTGATCACTTGTGGAGTACTGCCATCGCCATTTGTGATTTCCACCGTATCCAATTTGTCAAAGGTAATGCCGTCAGACAGAGTATCAGTGAAGCAAACAGCGTACTCTTTATAGTAATCGTAAGCACGGCCATTGTTTTCGCTTGCGGGCAACTTAGCGATCAGCCTGAACTGGAACGGTTCGTTGATTGCATGGTCAGCGGAACTGCCCCAACCACCAGCAGAGCTAATGTCGTTGTTGTCGTTGTCATAAACTTTCTTCTCAACAGTGGGTTTTACAACCTTATGATTAATTATAACGTTATATTCTCCTTGGTTGGTATCATTCACCAGGAGGAAGGAATTGTAGGCATGATAGAAATCGTCTTCGTGAATGTCGATATTATCAACGATCAGATAATAACCTGGCTCTGGAATTTTGATGGCACCGCCGCCACCTACAATGGAGGATTTCGGGTCTCCTTTCGAGTAGAGATAGTGGCATACAAAGCGCGCAAAAGCGATGCTGTTATCATCGGAATCATGCCATTTGCTGATAACCGCAAGAACATCCTGAGGAGTGGTAGCATTTTCAAACTCACCGCCAATGGTAAGATCACGCTTCAATTCGGCCAGAAAATCCTCATCATCAGGGATGTGTTGGCCCCAATCAACGCCGGAAAGCGTCGGATTGTCCTTACTAATAACACCCTTGAAGATCTGGAAAGCGATGTAACTGTGGTTTTTGTTGAGGTCCTCCTCAGTCTCCCCAGGGTTGTATGCAAACGCCGGGATCGCCATGGCGCACACCATGGCAACTGCCAGCAGTGCGGCCAGCAGCTTTTTGATTACTTTCTTCATCATGATTTGCGAAAGTCTCCTTTCAAGTTTTTCTGATTCCTATTTTCAGGGTCTGCTTCCGGCGCAGAATCAATTTTGCCGCCGTGTCAGGAAGGATGCAGGCTTTTTAACGTGCCCCCCTTTCGCGTCTGCGCTTTCTGCAAACCCCGCACACCAGAGCGGCAAGCATCAGCGCACCGCCGCCTGCTGTATACAGTTTGGTACCGGCCCCGCCGGTAGAGGGAAGTTCGTAGTCGGACGGATCGGCCTGACTGGTGATCACAAGGCTGTCGGTTTTTACCGACTTTTCGGCATCATCGCTGATGGTCGTGTCCAGAATCCTGATGTTATTGATTACTTCACCGTCAACAGCCGTTTCGCCAAAGTCCTTCAGCTTGACGGTGTAGCAGATAGAATAGGTGCCTGCGGCAATGGGGGAACCGGCAGAACCCAAGGTGATCTTGCGCTCACCATTATCATCTTCCCAAGTGATGCGGAGCGTTGTATCGCCGTTTTCCATGCTGAGCCGGAGCGAGTTTTCGACATATTCGGCGGTTACGCCGGTGGGCAGGGTCATGCTGTCCGCAAGCGTCAGCGGGCCGGCCTGTTCGTTCTTGACCACAAGCGTAACAGTGTAATCCAGGTAGGCATCGCTGCCATCGCTGCCATCGTGGCGCGGGTCCTTCACGCTCTGGTTAAGGTCATAGTTCTTATCGTCTTTTTGATCCTCATCGGGGGTTTCATCCGGGTTGATGGTGATATCAAGGGCGTAATCTTTGTTGACCTCGATCCGATTAAAGCCGCTGCTGGTGACCTCGCTCTGGTTCCACTGGAAATTGAAGGCAACGTTGCTGGTGACCTTGGCATCGGAAGTATCCGCGCCTGCGGCTGCCTCCTCTTTCTGCTGGATATAGTTTTGGTCGTACCGCAGCACGGCGTACCAGCAGCCGTCATTCCCCTTGAGCAGCCGGTAGCTGCCGCAGGTGTCATAATTGCCGGTATCTTCCAGTTTACCGGAGATAAGCTCATCGTTCAGCACATCAAAGCTCTTGGGCAGCTTAACATGGACATAGTAGTCGTTTTCCTGGATCTCTTTGGCCGGGATATCTGTGACGGTCAGGCTGCTGTGCAGAAACTCCGAAATGGTGGTGACATTGGTATCCTCGTATTCAGTGCCATTCTTGCGCTGCACCTCCAGAGCAGTGAGGTAATCCAGTGCATCCAGACCTTTGATGGTGGTAATGGCACCTGCGTCATCTTCGACTTTGAAATCCGGCGTAGCAACGCCGTAATCGGCCTGCTGCGCATTTGCCACAGACACCAGCGTTGTCACCTGCGAAGCATTCAGCGTGACTTTAGCCACCTTGCCGTCCACATCGCCGGAGATCACGGTCAGGGTGCCGAAATCTTCGTCCACATCGCTCACGATGCCAACGGTGCTGGCATCCACGGTGTATTCCTCAATGTGGGGCGCGGTGTCGGTGGTGGCCGCAGCATCCATGGAGAGCAGGGCAATGTCGGCATCGGCGGAATCATCCTGCACCTGCAACGGCTGGCTTTCCGCGGCCACGGCCTTGGTCACGGTGCCATTGTAAATGACGATATCACCGGGCATTGCGGCATCAGACGGCAGATCACCGTCAAAATCCATGGCATAGCCGCTGCCGGTCTCTTCGTTGTACAGCGCGCTGCGCAGCTGGCTGTGCAAAGACAGCACGCTGGAAACCTGCGGGATAGCGCTCTGGGGGATATCGGCATATTTCAGGCAGTAGGAAAGGAACATCACGTCCCATGGGCCGTAGTCGTTGCCGTAGTCGTTGCCGTAGCGGGTGTAGTGGCGCACGGTCTCGCCGTCGGCATCGTCCAGCTGGAAGTTGCGCTCGCTCTGCTCATAGCCCAGCTGGCTCTCGGCTACGGCCAGCAGGTCGTCGGCCCAGTTGCCGCTCAGCGTGGTGCCGGTCTGTGCCAGCCATTCGTCCTCGTCCTGCATGTCGTCCAGCGGGTCGGACAGGCAGTTCACCGTGTGGTGATGCTCCGGCAGGCCGCAGACCAGCACTTCCTCGTAGCAGGCATCGGTGTGGTGGTGCACCGGGGTCTCGATCACAGGATCGACCACCACGGGCTTTGCGGCCACCGGCTCCTCAAACAGGGCCACCGGGTCATAATCGGGGTTCACTTCTTCTACAAGCTCGCCCTCTTCCAGACCGCACACCAGCTCATAGGTGGTGGTGTAGCAGCTGTCGTCGTGGGTGTGCTCGAACAGCTCACAGATCAGGCTGCCGTCCTCAGGGTCAAAGCAGTCGTCGGTGTGCTCGTGCTCTTCTTCCAGGCAGGTCAGCTCCTGCACTTCCTGGTAGCAGTCGTCGGTGTGCTCATGGGGCACAAAGATGTACTCCGGTTCTGCGGAATAGGCTGCAATGCCGGGATCATCCGCATCCATGTCGAATGTATCATCAAAAGACATGCCGTCGTCCGTCATGGTGGCGTTCCAGTCCTCCGGTTCGCCTTCCTCATAGCCGCACACCAGCTGCTTTTCATAGCAGGCAGCGGTGTGCTCGTGCTCCAACTCGCCGCACAGATAATCGGCCGTCTTGGCAATGCCCACGCCGTGCAGCTGCCAGTTCACGAACAGGCTGGTGGTAAGCGCCAGTGCCAGCAGCAGCGCAGTATAGCGTCTGGCGCGCTGGTGGTTCCGACGGAACTTTTTCTGATATTCTTTCACAATATCCCGCATGATTCCTAAACCTCCTTAGTGGATCAACGAGAAGTTGGACAAGGGCCATACCCGCAAAAAAACCTTGCCTACGATCTGACTTTTTTCCACACAGCCGATCACACTGCTGCGGCTGTCAATGGAGGTGGCCCGATGGTCACCCAGTACGAAATACCGGTTTTCCGGCACCTGATAGGGAAATTTGATGTCGCATTCGCCCAGAGCCAGTTCATCTACATAGGGCTCATCCAGCGTCTGGCCGTTCACAGTGACCACACCGTCCTCGTCCAGTTCGATCACATCACCGGGCAGGCCGATGATGCGCTTGAGCAGAAGCTTGTTCTGCCAGTAAAATCCGCAAAGGTCGCCGGTCTTCATGTCGCTGTCCTTGACCAGCAGAATGATGTCCCGGTCCTGCAGAGTGGGGTTCATGCTGTCGCCGGAGACCTGCAGCACCGGCAGAAACAGGGTGGCCAGCAGCACGGCAACGGCCGCGACCACCAGCAGCGTGTAGACCGTGCTGCGCAGCACCCGCATATAACGGCTGCGGTAGGCCAGACGTTCGCGCTCTGCTTCCACCTCTGCTGTGGATGGAATGGGCGTGAACCTGATCTTTTGCTCTTTCATTTGGCACGCTCCTCCGGCAGGAATTCCGTGCTGTGATAGCCGTCCAGCAGTTCGCTGGCCCGGCGGTCAAAAGCGGCCCGGCGCTGCTGGATCTCCTGCTGCGTCCGGGCAAGCATTGCCTTGCAGTCCGCTTCGGTCTGGGCGCGCTTGCGTGCGGCGGCTTCCGTTTCCGCGTCGCACTGCTGCTGGGTACGGGCCTTCAGGTTCGCAGCCTCGGTCTGTGCCTGTGCAAGGATCTGCTGGGCTTCGGCTTCCGCCTGAGCGCGCAGAGCGCTGGCAGCGGCATCGGTGTTTTTGTTTGCTGCGAGCACCGATGCAACGTATTCATCAGCCGCAGCCTGCGCCGCTTCAAACACCTTGTTCAGCTCCAGTGCAGCCTGCGCAATGGAACCTGCGTTTTCAATATGGATCTGCCGTTCCTGCAGCTGGGCAGACAGGGCAGCGTTTTCTGCCCGGAGCCGGTCCTCGCTCTGCTTGAGCGCCAGAATGATCTCGACTAATTCGGTGCGGCGCATGTGCCGCAGTTCACGGTCTGGCATAATGATCGATTTCTCCCGCAAAAAGTGGTCGGATTGGGCGAACGAAAACTTTCGACAAATACGAAAATTTTCGCACCACAAAACCACATTTGATATATCAGTTTTCGGCGTGAAAGCGCCAGTTTGATGAATGACCTTCCACCTTATATGTTAGCACAGTATGCGTAACAAAAGCGTAACAAGAATGCCTTTTCCGTGCATTTTTTTGCCAAAGCCAAAGAAAAATTGTTTCTTTTGATGTAAACGATTAAAATGCGTTAAAAACAAAAAGAACTGTCCCCACAACGGAGACAGTTCTTGAAAAACAGATGAAAATAGAAGCCGGATCAGAAGCTCTTCAGCAGATCGCCCAGAGTCAGGAAGGACTGGTAGATCACGTTGACATTGTTGATGATGGAGCTTGCACCGGAGAAGATGCGGGCAATGGCGTTGAACACCTTACCGACATTCAGGAAGCTGTTGTAAGCGTCGCGGGCACCACCGTCCAGATAGACCATTTCCTCTTCGCTGATGGAGGCATAGTTTGCGGGCAGTTTCATAGTAGACATGGAGATTTTCCTTTCTATTGATAAAATTGATACAGTGTGTGGAAAGACTTAAATAAAGGCAGCCACGGCCAGCGTGGTGATCAGAGCACCGGCTACCGTCAGAACGCTCAAAATAGGGCCGTCATCGTATTCCTGCGCGGTCTGTTCCGGCTGAGCGGGCGTGGATGTGCTGGTGGAAGTGGTGGCATTTTTCACGGTCCAGTGTGCGTACACAGTGGTATCACCGGTAAACACCGTAGAGGTGCTGATTTTTGTGCCGCCCACCGGCTCGGTATACCAGCCGTCAAAGGTGTAGCCTTCCAGCGCAGGCTGCGCGGGCAGGGCACTGAGTTTGCCGCTCAGATTGGTGGTGACTGCCACAGCGGAGCTGCTGCCGCCCATGGCATCCAAACCAATGGTGTAGACCTGCGAATCCTTGTCTTCTGCGGCAAAGGCAGAGGGCAGTGCACAGCAGAGCAGTGCAGCGCTGAGCAGACCGAGGACCAGTATTTTCAAGATCTTTTTCATATGACTCCTCGCTTTCCTGACGAATTGGGATGTGGTGCCTGCCGGGAACGGAAACACCAGAACAGACCTCGATGTCCCCGCCATGAGGCAGTAGACGAAAAAGCCGGGAAGAGGAGGTTTATTCAATCCTATATTTACCACATATAGTGTAACAAAAGCGCAACAAAATGGGCGTATTCTGTTGTTATGATGAAAAAATTGGTTTTTCACAAATTGCAGGCTGCAAAAGGCGGCACAGAGCCGCCGCAAAAGCGGAAAAGTGGAACCTTCCCCTTGTGGAAAAACAAAGAATATGGTATAATATCTTGCACGATGCGCCATCGCCAAGCGGTAAGGCAGGGGACTTTGACTCCCCCATCGTAGGTTCGACTCCTGCTGGCGCAACCAAAAGCCCCGTCATCCTGAAAAGGCTGACGGGGCTTTTTGCATCACTTTTCCACAAAATGCGGCTGAACGGTGCAAAGCTCAGCGGCGGCGGATCTTTCTGGTGGGCTTGCGACGGTTCCAGTTGTTCAAAAGGACCCACGCAAAGTAGATGATGATGGAAATAATACTCAATGTTATTACAACTTTGAGGTACAGACTGCCTAAGAACTCCTGAAAACGCGCCACAGTGAACAGCAGCGGGTTGCGGCTGACATCCTGCCCGGCGATCAGGTCCACCACGCCAATGGTCTCACCGGCAAGCTTCAGCTCCACGGTACCCACCACATCGCCCTGCTGGACAGGGGCACACACGGAATCCGGCAGGTGGAAATATTTCTGGGTCACGCTGCCGTCGCCGGTGGAAGGCAGCAGGGTCATCATGCTGTCGGCGGGATACAGCTGCAGGGAGCTGGTATCGGAGGAATACTTCACCGGGATCTCGGCCAGCGTAAGGTCGGTGTCCAGCGCGGCCTGAATGGAAAAGCTGTCGAACACCCAGTCCATCAGCTTCACGGTCTCGCACAGGGCCGGGCGACGGTTGGCGTAGCCGAAATCGTCGCAGGTGTCCGGGCTTTGCATCACGCAGAAAATATAGGTGGCACCATCCTTATTGGCCCATGAAACATAGCTCTGATTGCCACTGTCGCTTTTGAATGCGGTCACATCGCACATGCCGCCCTGCATGGCGCTGCGGTAGTATTTGCCGCCGCTGGATTTGCTCAGCGCGGCGTTCTGGCTGACCAGAACAGACGAAGAACGGTGTTTTTCTTTGGCGGGCATGGTAAAGCTGGGCGCACCGGAAACCTCCACAAAGGCATCAAAGCTCATCAGATAGCGCAGGATCAGGTACATATCCACGGCACAGGTCACGTTGCCGCTGTCGATGCCGCAGGCATCCGTCCATGTGCTGCCGGTGGTGCCGATGCGCTGGGACAGGGTGTTCATCTGGCTCACCCAGCCCGCGAGGTCGCCGCCGGAAAGGGCATAGGCAAGGCCCATGGCGGCTTCGTTGGCGTTGCGGGTCAGCATGGCGTACATGGCTTCGCGGTAGGTAAAGGTCTCGTTGGAGCGCATATCGGCGTTGTTCGTGTTATAAACGTAATCCGAGATGGCAAAGGGCATCTGGAAGGTGTCGTCTAGATGGTCGGCATAGTTGGTCAGCAGCAGGGCAATGGTCATATACTTTGTCAGACCACCGGCGGATACCTGCTTTGTGCTGTCCTTATCATAGACGATGATATTGGTATCGGTGTTGACGATATAGGCACTCTGTGCCTGCACCTGATAGACCGGGGTGGGGTCGAACATAGCCCCGGCGGGCAGCACAAGGCAGCTGAACAGGACAGCGAACGACAAAACCAGCGCAAAAATACGTTTCATGTGGACAATTCCTTTAAAAAGCGATAATATAAAACAACAGGCAGCACGGCACAAGCGCCGTGCGCCGGGTAAGAACGAGATCACAGCGGAAGGCTGTATTCTTTATAATAACAGGTTTGGCGGGGTGTGACAAGGCTTATTGTGCCGATTTCACATCCGGTTAGGGAGGACAGGAATGGTATATCTGACAGGGGACACCCACGGCGACATCGACCGCTTCAAGCACGGCAAGCTGCGCTGGCTGGGCAAACGGGATACCGTGGTGGTACTGGGCGACTTTGGCTTTGTGTGGGACGGCAGCAAGGAGGAACAAAAAAAGCTGGATTGGCTGCGCAAGCGCCCGTATACCCTGCTGTTTCTGGACGGCAGCCACGAAAACTACGACCTTTTAAAGCAGTATCCCACCGAGGAACGCTTTGGCGGCAAGGTGCAGGCACTGGGCGGCAATGTGTACCATGTGTGCCGCGGCAGCGTGCTGGAATTGGAGAATAAAAAATACCTGTGCTTTGGCGGTGCGGAAAGTCAGGATGTGGAGGATCGGGAACCCGGCGTGAACTGGTGGAGGGAAGAAATGCCTTCGGAGGAGGAATACGCCTTTTGTGAGGAGAACCTTGCAGCGTGCGATTACAAAGTGGATTATGTGCTGACCCACGATGCGCCAAGCAGATTTTTGGATTTTACCGCCCTTGCCAGCGGCGAGACCAACCAGCTGCACAGCTTTCTGGATAAAATTTTGTTGAAGCTGACCTACGACAAGTGGTTTTTTGGCTGCTACCATAAGGATACCCAGCTTTCCACCAAAAGCCGCTGCGTGTTCTGCGATGTGATAAGCATGGGCGAACGGCACGCAAAGCGTTCCGTTCGATAACAGGGGCCGCTGCACCAGCCGTGCAGCGGCTTTTGCATTTGCTGTTGCTTGTGCGCAAAAAATCTCCGGATCAGTTCATGGCTCCGGCTTTCTCGAACATCTGCTGCACCTGCTGTTCCAGCAGTGCGTGCTCCGGCGCTTCCAGCAGCGGGTCGTCGGCCAGCATGGCAACGGCTTCCGCCCGGGCCGCCCGGCGGGGGCGGGGGCGGGTTGCGGCGTCCGCGCGGCGGACGGGGTCCTCTATGCCAGGGGCCGCCAAAGCACCAGAACAGGCCGCCCAGCGGGCCGGAGAAGGTGTACACGACCACCGACACGATGATGAGCAGCAGAACGACCGTGAACAGAATGGTGATAAAGCCAAGCACGATATCACCAAGCCCACCGCTGCTGTTGTCATCATAAGCAGGCTCGTTGTAGGAGCCGTTGTTCGTGTTCCCGCCCGAAAGGCTCACGCCGTAGATATCGGCGATGGTCTGCGCCACGTTCCGGGCGCAGGTGGTCACGGCGTCGTCATAGTCCTGCCGGACGAAGTCGTCCTCCATGGTCTGGGCAAGGGCACTGGCCTGACTTTCCAGCGTGGTGTTGCGGAAACCGTCGCCTGTGGCAATGTAGTAATCGCCGTCGGCGTACTGCTGGGTCTCCATGACCAACAGGATCAGCACACCATTATTGCCGGTAGAAGAACCAATGCCCCAGGCCTTGGCCGCCTGCAGGGCATATTCCTCTGTGGTGCAGCTGCCGGTGTAATCCACCGTCAGCACGCCGATCTGCGCCCCGCTGCAGCTGCTTTCCAGCTGGGCGTTCAGGTCGGTGATGGTCTGCACGGTGCTGCTGCTCAGGACATTGGCATCGTCCACCACACACTGGCCGCTGGGCAGCGAGGGCAGGCTGGCCGAGGCCGCAAAGGCCGGGCACAGGGCCGCCATGCTGACCACGAACACCAGCAGCAGTGCGCTGAGTTTTCTTGCAATGTTTTTCATGCGAAGGGCTCAACCTCCTTCACGCCGGCAAGGCCGCCCAGCACATTGGCCGGGAACCCGCCGACTTCGTTCTGATAGTTGTAGACTGCTTCGTTGTATTTCAATGTGCCGATGATGGTGCCTGCGCTGTTGAACTGGCCATACTGGCCCTGCACAGCGCCCATCTTCATGGGGTCGGCGGCCTGCCCCTGCAATTTGGCATAGAGCTGGTCGATGGCCTTGCCCAGCGTCTCGTTGGCCTGATACAGCGCGTGCATGGAACTGCCGTTGTAGTAGCTCAGGGAGGTCAACGCCTGACTCTTTCCGCCAGACTGCACGGCGTCCAGACAGGCCGAAAAGTCATCCAGCGCCGCCTGCGCGGTCTGTACTTCCGTATTGTCGGCCCCCAGCGTATTGCCGGCGGGGGGGATGGCGTTTTCCGCCGTATTGGGCCGGAGCAGGCGACCAGCTCTGTTGTAGCCGTTGTCGGCAGACACGCCCACCGTGAACCACTGCCGGGCCGTGTTGTATTTGCTGCGCACCTTGGCGCTGCCAAAGCCTGCAAAGGCCGCCAGCATCACCACGATGCTCAACGCCAGGGCCACGGCCTGCCGGGTAAGGGCGGCGGGCAGTTTTGCTTCCAGCCCGGCCAGCTTCTGCTGCAGCGGGGTCAGCTGCACG
>OGPJ01002008.1_pt1 | contig 13422 bp, 17 predicted proteins | sample 1552831 | NCBI WGS metagenome assembly OGPJ01 (sample SAMEA2579914, study PRJEB22360) | human gut metagenome | biome: human gut; feature: human-associated habitat; material: faeces | place: Denmark | collected 2008/2010
ATTTCGATATGTGATTCCCGCCAATCTCCGGAAACTATACGTCAAAGAATCTCTGAACTGTTACGTCAATATAAATAGTTTGTTTTTATATACTAAAAATCTTTTCTTTAGTTGATGCCGAGCGTGCCCATAAAATATTTATGGGATATCGGAAGTTTGACTTTGGGCTATACTCTCCCCTTAGTTTTCTAGCCTCAAGTATAGCCAGCTAAATCCTAATGTAATATCCTATACGGAAGGTGTTTTCATTATTGTTTTTAGCACATTAATAATTTCTTTCTTTCGTTTTAGTTTGTATTCGTGAGATACAGTCTCTTGAGCCGGATAAGAATCATGTTCACCATAAATTGATGGAGGTTTTTCATTGAGAAAGGCAATGTCCAGTCTCCTTTGTATGTCTTGTGCTTTCAGTGCGAGTTATATTCTTGTGATGCTGGTTATTGATATCATGATTTGGGTAGGACTGAATTTGTGTTGGGATTGTTTGAGAGACAGATTCATAAAAAATAAGTTAGGAATATGTTAACTATAAAAATATTCTTTAGCAGGGAATGAAGATTGAAAAATTGCGTTCTTGATTTTTTATTATAAACCTATAAATATCTAAGTTATGAAAATAGCTGCATTACTGACCGGACGCGGAAACAATACGTTAAAAGATAAAAATGTGTTACCAGTTTTAGGCAAGCCTTTACTGTATTACCCTGCTATGGCTGCAAAGACTTGCAATTTAATAACAGATTTTTATGTGAGTAGCGATGATGAGAAAATTTTAAGGTACTGATATACATATCTACACTGGAAAATCATAGAAAGGCTGGAGTCGGGAAATCCCCGAACCAGTCTTTTCTATTTATTTAACGTTTCTTCCCTGCATCCCACTCAATCACAATCCACTCCCAAGACATAAACGGACTATCCGATTTTTACGTTTTAAGTTCAGTATCAATCATTAAAAATACTGAATATGAAATTAGACGAAAACATTTTGAAAACCTGTCAAGGACTTGTTATGAACTGTAATTGTAAGGTTCTTATCCTTGATGTATTGGGTGAACATCGTGTATTCCTTGTGAATGATGTACACCTAAAGACACGTGAGTGCCGATACAATGAAGTTCGTGATGCACAAGACATCACTACTCTTGTACTGAACATCGGACATAATTTTGTAAACGGCATGACAGAACAAGCCTTGCTTGAGCGTACACAATCTATCCACAAGGAGGATTTCAAGTTTGGCACTGACAATTACTTGTTGATTACCAAAGTAGATTTGAATAGATAACCATTTAAAACTGAATATTATGCAAAAGGATTTTATTACAGTAACTCCCGATAGTGGCAATGGAAATGGAACTGTAACAGTTGCAGCTTCTCAGAACCCTACAACATCACAAAGAAGTTCTTTTATTGAAGTGTCGGGTGGAGGAATTACAAGGCGCATAAGTGTCAACCAAGAATCGGGAGGGACGGTTATCTCTATAAAGGGGGCTTCCGCAATTCAAGGAAGACCAACACTTGTTAGAGCGAATGCAAGCGATAACGTAAATACGGATGTAAACGTTTCTCTTCATTGGGTTTATAGTCCCAGCAGTCAATCTGGTGATGTGGTTGTAACGATTAGTAGTGGTGAAAATATGTCAAATATTGCGCAAATATCCGCCAACCCACTTCCTAATACAGTTGTAACCGTTACAGGAGTATCTCCAGCAAAGTCGTCCACGCAGATTTATTCCTATTGAAAGCGTACGGAAACGAATTATTTACTATATTTGCACAAGCCTTTCGAGGCAATGACATTGTTGGTAAATTACAAGGAAAGTGCCTTGATACTCGAAGAATCGCCAATTCAACAAAAGTACAAACAAGGCACAGAGGGCAACCTATATCAAGTGGGCTGCTCATCTGTGTGTTTGTACAAGCGTTTGGCGATGCTTTCGAGTATGCACAGGTGGCAGTCCCACTTTCTTTATATATAACGTAATTTCTCACTGGCTGTCTGAGAAAAACTCGAAAATTTCGCCATTATGAAAAAGTATTTCGTTCTGTTCACGTTACTGCTGATTGCAGTGGTGTCAAATGCACAAGAATCAATAACCGATTCTTTAGGTTGTTATGAAAGTTCCAGTGTCAAGTTTTGTTCCTATAAGGAAGCCTATCTTAAAAATGATATGGCAGGTGTCGTTAGACTTGATGAATTTGAAGTCAGTTATGACAAATTAGGGAAAGCATATACCGTATATGTCAGATTTGATTCAAGTATAGTAAATGCAGAAGTAAAATACGTGCGTGGCTCCGTTTCAGAGGGGTATCTATATGACGGTGTTGTCAAAAACAGTAGAGACCAAGAAAAAGTTACTGTATTTTGTAAAAACAAATTAAGCCTTTATACTCAAAATCATGGGGTGGCTTCTAAAAGTATTATTAAGGACTATGAAAAAGAGGGTATCAACCTTATTTTCCCTAAAACATATATAATATCTTCTGTCGTTCCTATCAAGAACTAAAGTTGTTTTAAAATTGAATTAAATCCCCCTAAATCAGCCGGACTAAGTTCCGGCTTTTTTATTAGTCCGTTTTTAGGGTCTATAAGCAATGGCAATGCCTCTGCGAGTAACTTCTTAAAGACTTGTTTAGTTTTCGCTTTAGACGATTTATAGAGGTGATTTATTACGGTAAACTTGTAACCTTTTCCAAGCCAGTCCCAAGTGAACACATATTGCTGGGGAATGTCATCAATAGACAGGTCGTTAAAATAGGTATCAATGATAAGTTGTACACCCTCTGTCCTTATGGCTACCGCTTCATCGAACATTTCAATATAGGGAACAACGATTGTTCCAAGTTTAAATTCTGTTGGTTCTTTTCTCCTTTTCATATTAAGCCACTGATTTTCTGATTTGCTTGTATGTATAACGTGTGTCAGCGCAGCAGAGGAAGCAGTTAAATCGGTCTGAATTGCTGACGTCTCTCAAATTGTATCTATACACAAACTCATCAACGTATTTCTGCAAATACTTTTTGAGCAGAGTTCTGTATGTACCTTTGACCATACGCTTGAAATGCGTCCAAGCTCCCTCTATTCTGTTGGTTGTTATATGTTCATAGCTGTATAGTTTCTTACTGTGGTCAACGTAGAAACGGGTATAAGTAAAGCCTATTTGATTGTAGGCATCATTCTCATCTGTATATATGATTGCATCGGGGTGTATGTATTCTTTAATGAATGCAGACAGGGTATCGGATTTTGTATCAGGTGTTACCCGTGCATTCATCAGATTTTCCCGTTGTATCATTCCAACGACAGGTGCTTTGTCCTTGTGGGAGCGTCCTTGTGAATGAGGTACTTTCTTATCCCAATGACGATTTCCGTTTCTTCCGCCAACAAGAGTTTCGTCTATTTCAACAGTTTCTTCTAAGAAGTTCTCATTGGCGAGGCGCATTGCATGACGTATTTTATGCAACATATACCATGCTGTCTTTTGCGTTACTTCTATATCATTTGCGAGTTGATAGGAAGAAAGACCTGTTTTGTGATTGGTGACAAGCCAAATGGCGATAAACCATTTACGCAAACTTATCTTTGTCTTTTCAAACATCGTACCTGTACGAACGGTAAAGTTCTTACCTGTATTCTTACAGCGATATTTGCCACTTTTCAATTTATAAACTTTAGAGGTCTTGTCAAATGGTGAAACAGGTTTTCCATGCCAATTAATGGCTTCAAGATGTTTAATACAGGCTTCTTCCGTAGGAAAGAGTTCATAAAGAGCCATGATTGATTTAGCATTAAGTTCAAACGGGTCTTTCATAAGGCTGTCCTCCAAACTTTTAATGATGTTACAATTTACAAAGATTGATTTGTTCAACAATGAGTTCACGGAGAAAATCTTGATAAAAATCTGATAATCTCCTGTGCGTATAACGAAAAAGTAGAAGGCGGAGTAAGTCGGATTTGAGTTAAATGATGTGAAGATGGTATGGAAAGATACGTTATATAGTTGTCATGCTAATATAATCGAAATCTTTCTGCACAATATTTCAACAACATGGCAATAACAAAAGCCGATACAAGTATGTTTTCGGCTTTTGTTTTGACAATAAAGGAAAGAGAATAGTTAAATAAATAGAAAAGACTGGTTCGGGGATTTCCCGACTCCAGCCTTTTCTATGATTTTCCAGTGTAGATATGTATATCAGTACCAATTTTAAAAGCAGCATCAGATTGTGGTTATAAAAAAATTGTTCGTCCGGTGGAACTGGCAGCGCCAACATCTCAACATGTAGATGCAATAAGGCATGCTTTAGGAGTGATGAAACAGGATGGGGTAGAACCTGATATTCTTGTTGTTTTATTGGCAAATTCGGGTATTGTAAAAACTGAATGGATTGAAGAGTCAATAACGCAACTTTTAAAAGATGAAGCCTTGTCAGCTTCAGTACCTGTTTTGTTGGAAATGGATAACCATCCCTATCGTTCAAAGCGTCTTCGTGAGGACGGCTGTTTAGATACGTGGTTTGATTTTAGAGGGAAAAATATTTCAACTAACCGTCAGGATCTGCCCATGAATTTTGTCTTATGTCATAACTTCTGGACATTGAATTTGAAAAACTCTTTGTATTCCTCAACAGAGGGGCAACAACCTTGGACATTTATGGGTAGCAATATTAAGCCTATTGTTGTGGAAGAAAGTTTTGATGTCCATGATGAAGATGATATTAGACGTACGGAAAAATGGTTGTTGGAGGAAGGCATAAAGTATTAATAGATTATGTGCAATGCTATGCTTTTTCAACATTTACGATATCGGTCAATATATGGATAACTTGAAACGCCAACATTTATTTAGCTTTAGCATTAAAAGAATGTCATATTAAGTATAGCAAAGTTTATTTATGATTGATAACTCCAAGGTATTAAAAAATTCAATAATGCTATATATACGTATGGCGGTAATGATGCTTATTACCCTATATACATCACGAATAGTATTGGATACATTAGGAATAGAGGACTATGGTATTTATAATATCATTGGCGGTATAGTCGTAATGTTCTCTTTTCTTAACATGACATTGACTATTGCCATACGCCGTTTTTTATCAGTGGCGTTAGCTGCAAAAGACAAAGCTAGGTTTATGGAAGTCTTTCGTGCAAGTGTATTGGCGGTTTTTATAGCTTCTGTCATTATAATTATTGGGTTAGAAACGATTGGGTTATGGTTCTTAAATAATAAAATAAATATTCCTATACATCGGATATATGCAGCTAATTGTACATTTCAGCTTTCAATATTGACCTTTTTATGTAACATAAATTCTGTACCTTATAATTCAGCTATCGTTTCATGTGAACGGATGGGGGTGTATACTTATATAGGAATAGCCGAATCTTTTTTGAAACTAGGGTTAATACTTCTTTTGCCGCTGTATGGGACTGATAAGTTAATAGTCTATTCTGTTGTGATATTTTTGATAGCACTATCTGTTTTTTCTTTCAATTATGGATATTTCCGCTTCAGAATAGTGCGAATACGAAATTCTTTTAAAGCACAAGTGGGGGATGTAATTGCTATCTTTAATTTTTCAGCATGGTCAGTATTAGGTAGTATTGTCTTTATGTTGGCAACTCAAGGAGTCAACATAATTTTCAATATATTTTTTGGAGTGGCTTTGAACGCAGCTTTAGGAATAGCTCAGCAAATTAATTCTGCAATCAATCAATTTGTTGGAAACTTTCAGACTGCATTTAATCCCCCATTAACAAAGAGCTATGCTTTAAATGGACTTGATAGCAAGACTTTTGATTTTGTATGTGATACCTCAAGAATGACGTTCTTGTTAGTGACTGTTATAAGTTTTCCTGTGATATTGAATATGAATGGCTTGCTGAGTATTTGGTTGGTGAAAGTTCCTGAGTATGCAGTTGAATTCTCTATTCTATTTATTTTATATACAGCTTTGGATGGATGTTCTGGCCCTTTATATATCTTAGTTTATGCAAATGGAAAAATTCGAGGCTATCAGATATTGTTAAGTGCCATTCAGGTCGTTTATGTTATATCAGTATATGTTTTATGTATCTATGGAATGTCTCCTATTTCCATTCTATCTTTAAATGTAGTCAATGGATTACTTTTGTTTGCCGGTAGACTAGCTGTACTGAGACATATCATGCAATTTCCTGTTATAGTTTATTTAAAACGTGTGTTTGTTTCTGCTTTATATTCCTTATTGTTATTGTTTCTATTTGGAGTATTTATAGAAAATGGAATATCGGGGGAAAATAGTATAACATTATTAATACGCCTTTTCCTTTCTGGAATAGTAGTATTGGTGGTACTCTATTTTTTATATTTGAATAATCGAGAAAGGCAATTTATTATAAAAACTATACAATCAAAAAAATGACATTTAAAAAGGTATGTAAACAATCGTTATTGTTGATTTGGTATATATTAAGATTACCAAGTTATAAATTTCATAAGTTTCCTTTAAAGGATAAATTTAGTGGTACCGCACATGTTTTGGTAAACGGCCCTTCCTTAAAAAGAACGTTGGAAGAGTATGATAGGGGTAAAGCAGCAATAGACGACAATTCGTTCTTTGTGAATTTGGCAGCTTTAGATTCTCATTTTTTATTAATAAGACCTAAACATTATTGCTTGTCAGATCCCATGTTTTATCAAGACTATGAGCCAAAGAAAGAAGCTATTAGGAGGATGTATGATATATTGAACAATGATGTGGACTGGGATATGTATTTGTATTTATGTTTTCCTACAGAAAAAGAATATGATATGTTAGAGCAATATGCAGGACTTACTAATCCCCATATAAAGATTATTAGAATGAACAGAAAACATTGTTCTAAATTATGTTCGCAATGGCGTAATAAGCTGTATGCTACAGGTTATTTTATGCCCGAAGATGGGACTATTGCTAATACTGCTATTTATCTAGCATTGCTTGAAGGCTATAAAGATATTCGCTTATATGGAGCAGATCACAATTATTTTTTAGAATTTGCAGTAAATGATCACAATGAATTGTGCTCTTTGGACTCTCATTTTTATGACAATGCCAAACCTGTTATGAAACCATTCAAAAATACGTGTGTAAATGAAGATCGTGCTTTTAGAGTTCATGAGTTCTTTTATATTATGTATATAATGTTCCAAAGTCATGATTTATTACAACAGTTCTCTCAATATTTGGGGGCTCATATCTTAAATTGTACTTTGGGTTCTATGATTGATTCATATGATAGAATAAAATCTGTGTAGAGATGCATTGTCAATTATTCAATCTTCCCAAAATAGCCGATGGTCGCGGTAATCTTTCCATTATTGAAGAATTCAAACAGATTCCTTTTAAGATAAAACGCACCTATTGGATTTATGACGTACCGGGAGGAGTAGAGCGTGGAGGTCATGCTTATAAGGAGAATGAAGAATTTATAGTAGCTCTGTCTGGGAGTTTTGATGTCTGTCTGGATGATGGACAGGAACAAAAGGTTTTTAGTTTGAACCGTTCTTATATGGGTATTTATGTGCCTAAAGGGATGTGGCGCGTAATGAATAATTTTTCAACTAATTCATTGGCCTTGATAGTTTCCTCTACAGACTATGATGCCAATGATTATATTATGGATTATGATGAATTCCTTCAGTACTCAAAATCGTATGCCAACAGTCTTTGATTGTTCTCTCTATCAGTTGGAGAAGAACCATGAGGAGCAGGGAAACCTGACTTATGTGTACAATAGTATTCATGTACCTTTTGATGTAAAGCGTGTATTCTATTCTTATGACATTCCGGGGGGAGAAGCTCGTGGGGCTCATGCCCATAAAGAGTGTCATCAGTTTCTGATAGCTGCAAGTGGTAGCTTTGAAGTTGTGCTTGATGATGGTGTTAATAAGCGTACGGTATTGTTAAATCGGCCTTTTTATGGTTTGCATGTTCCTCCTGGGATTTGGGCAGCAGAACAAGGGTTTTCTTCTGGTTCCATTTGCTTGGTTTTGGCATCTGAAGGATATTTGGAGGATGATTATATTCGTGGTTATGAGGATTTTATAAAATACAGAAAAGGATTATGATAAATTTCTTAGATCTAAAGAAAATAACGGAGGAACACTCCGAGGAAATAGAAAATGCAATAGTCAATGTGGCCCGTTCTGGCTGGTACCTACAAGGTGAGGCAAATAAGTCATTTGAAAAACATTATTCTTCTTATATAGGTGCGGACTACACAATTGGTTGTGCTAATGGATTAGATGCACTGATTTGGATTTATCGTGCTTATATTGAGCTTGGAATTATGAAGGAAGGTGATGAAGTTATTGTTCCTGCAAATACATATATTGCTTCAATTTTAGCCATTACAGAAAACAATTTAGTTCCAGTATTGGTAGAGCCTGATATTAAGACTTTTGAGATAGATGATTCAAAAATAGAAGCGGCTATTACGCAAAAAACAAAGTCGGTATTGATTGTACATCTCTATGGGCGTTGTGCTTATACTGAAAAAATAGGTGCACTTTGTAAAAGGTATAATCTAAAACTTGTAGAGGACAATGCACAGGCGCATGGGTGCTTATATTGTGGGAAGCGTACAGGTTCGCTGGGGGATGCTGCCGGACATAGTTTCTATCCAGGTAAGAATTTAGGAGCTCTAGGTGATGGAGGAGCAGTTACTACCAATGATATAACTTTGGCAGAAACGGTCCGTACATTGGCTAACTACGGTTCTCAAAAGAAATATGTATTTAAGTACAAAGGGCGTAATTCGCGATTAGATGAGTTACAGGCTGCTGTACTTGATGTAAAACTGAAGTATCTGGATGACGACAATGAAAAACGTAAGAAAGTAGCCAGATATTATTATGACAATATTTGTAATCCTTTAATTTCTTATCCGAAATGAATGTCGGAAGAGTCAAATGTATTTCATATTTTTCCAGTTTTATGTCCTCGTAGAGATGAATTACAAGAATATCTGAGAATTCATGGCATACAAACTTTGATTCATTATCCTATTCCTCCTCATAAGCAAGAATGTTATCGGGAATGGAACTTACAGAGTTATCCTATAACAGAGTTGATTCATAAGCAAGAATTGTCGCTACCCATTAGTCCGGTGATGCTTCAGGATGAACTTATAGATATTGTTAGAATAGTTAATGACTTCAAATGAAGGGTAGTGATTTGCTTTTGTCTATTTGTATTCCAACAAATGGGATTTCACAATGGATAATACCTACACTCAGAGCTATTTACTCTCAGGATGTAGATACTGATTTATTCGAGGTTGTCATCACTGATAATGGAAGAAACTCAACTTTAGTTGATGATTTGTCAATTTTTCACTATACAAATTTACGTTATATAAGAACTGAAGATGAGGGTTTTCTCAATTTAGTGACTGCTTTAAAATCAGGAAATGGTTTGTTTCGTAAAATGCTTAATCATAGAAGTATAATACTTCCTGGTACGATTAATCATTGGTTAGAGATAGTAAGTAAGTACAAGAAAGATAAACCTATAATTTATTTTTCTGATAATCAGTTAAAAAAAGGTGGATTTATAACTTGTCCGAATTTAGATGCTTTTATATATACATTATCATATTGGGCTAGTTGGAGTGCTGGCTTATCTATATGGGATGTTGATGTAAAATCATTAGATACAATAAGATTTAATAAAATGTTTCCTAATACTTCTTTACTTTTGAATATCAGGCAAGAATCTATCTATGTAATTTGTGATGAAAAGTACCAAAACATGCAAGATGAAGCAGGAAAAGGAGGATATGATTTATTTCATACATTTGCTGTAACATTCTTGGACATATTGTCAGAGTTGAGAATTGATAAACGAATTTCAGAGTTGACATTTATATTTGTAAAAAAAGATCTTCTTAGATTCTTGTGTCAATGGTATCAAACTTTGTTGTATCATAAGAAGAAATATTCTTTCTTTCAAAATAATATACGTGATTCATTGCTAGTATATTATTCTATGTCAGATTATTATTGTATTAAAATGTATCCTTTTATGAAAGGACTTTTTGTTTCAATCCGAAATAAAATAAATAATCTTATTGGATATTTATGAAACAATTTATTTTGAATTTAATAGGCCGTTTGTCTCTCTATATTTATCCTTATCAATTGTCGATTTTCATTTCGACATTTTTTAGTTATATAGCAAGTAAACGTTTTAAATATCTTTCTCACAATCATGGGCAAGTTTTTATGGAGCGTCCGTTCTATATATTGGGCCATAAATATATAAGCTATAATAGTTTTTATGCTCATGCTGGGTTGCGTATAGAATGTTGGGATAAATATGAAGGATATGAATATACCCCTTCTGTTTCCATTGGAAATAATGTTTGCTTTAATTTTAGATGTCATATTGGGGCTATAAACAGAATTGAGATAGGAAATAATGTGTTGATTGGTAGTAATGTACTGATTACAGATCATTCTCATGGTTTTAATAATGAATCAGACGTAAATGTCTGTCCGGCTAAAAGAACACTGCATTCAAAAGGACCTGTTATTATAGAAGATAATGTGTGGATTGGTGAAAATGTTTGTGTATTGCCCAATGTGAGAATAGGGCGTAATAGTATAATTGGAGCCAATTCAGTGGTGATAAAAGATGTGCCACCGTATTCTGTAGTGGCTGGAAATCCTGTTAAATTAATCAAAAAAATAAGTGATGAAACAGAATAGACCTCGTGTAATAGCATTTTATTTACCTCAATTTCATCCAACTCCTGACAATGATAAATGGTGGGGGAAAGGATTTACAGAATGGACTAATGTAGGAAAAGCTAAACCTCTTTTTCGTGGGCATTATCAACCTAAAGTTCCTGCAGATTTAGGATATTATGATTTAAGATTGTCTCAATCAAGAATTGAGCAGGCTGATTTGGCAAGAGAGGCTGGAATTGAGGGCTTCTGCTATTATCACTATTGGTTTGGAGCGGGAAAGCAAGAACTAGAGTTGCCTTTTAATGAAGTTCTGCGATTAAAAGAACCTAATTTCCCGTTTTGTTTATGTTGGGCCAATGAGTCATGGCATTCTAAATTCTGGGATAATACAGGGCGGTCTTTTTCTAAAAAGACTTTAATAGAGCAACAATATCTTGGACATGATGATAATATAGCTCATTTTGAGAGATTACTTCCGGCTTTTAAAGATGGACGTTATATAACTGTAGATGGGAAAATTCTTTTTCTAATTTATCGTCCTTTGCAATTTGAAGGAATTAAAGAATTTATAAGAGATTGGCGTAATTTAGCTCAAAAGTATGGATTAAATGGCTTTTATTTTGTTGGACAATTAGGACAATTAGGAAGAGATCCGACACAAGTAGATATAGACAATACTTTATCTTTAGGATTTGATGGAGTTAATATAGTACGATTGTGGAGTGCTGTATCGCAAAGATGTTTTATAGAGAAGTGTTTTGACAAATTATATTCTATTGTGACTGGAATACCGAGAATTGCTAATTATAAAAGTGTTTCTTCACATTTCATTGGCAAGGAAGAAATGGAGGATAATATATATCCGACAATAATACCTAATTGGGATCATACTCCCCGAAGTGGGTTTAATGGGTATGTTTTGAATAATTCTACTCCTGAACTATTTCGTTTTCATGTTCGTAAAGCACTTGCAACTACTTTACAAAAAAGAGCTGATAATATGATTGTGTTTTTAAAATCATGGAATGAATGGGGGGAAGGAAATTATATGGAACCTGATCTTAAGTATGGAAAAAAATACATTGAAACATTGAAACAAGAATTGGATAAGTTTACTTTATAATTATTAACCCCTTCGGCAATGTTTTTTCCTGCATCGGCCGTTCCCATTCCGTATGCCACTACGGGAGTTTGCCATACCATTCCGGCATGTATGGCACTTCCCTGATAAGGCCTTAAGAGTTCATCTATTGTGAAGTTGTTTCTTCCGCCACTACGATAGGCACTGTATTCGGACCCCGTAGTAACCGCAACCAATAATGCCTTACCTGCCACCGCCGGAGTTTTAGCCAGATAGGTGAATACCTCATCCTGCCATTTCTTCAATAGGGAAGGAGCTGACATCCAATACAACGGGAACTGAAACACAATGGCAGAAGCCTGAGAAATAATCTTACTCCATGAGTCTACATTAAAAGCGTCTTCAGGGCGCATTTCATACAAATTGTATACTGCCACTTCTTCCAGTTCTTTAATAGCATCCATTAATGCCTTGTTGGCCTGTGAACTTTTGATGTCGGGATGTGCCAAAAGAACCACAACTTGTTTTATACCTTTATCCATAGTGTATCTTTATAATTTATAAATGTCAGTTGATTAGCTACAAAGATAAAAAAACATGAATATATAACAAAAAAGGAACAACTTTTGTTGTTCCTTTTTAGAGTACACCCTCAGGGATTCGAACCCTGGACCCACTGATTAAGAGTCAGTTGCTCTACCAACTGAGCTAAGAGTGCATTTTTTATTTCTCGTTTGCGGGTGCAAAGGTAGCCCTTTTATTTTATTTCGCAAACAATCCTTAGACTTTTTTCGATGGAATCGGTATCTTTTTACTCAAACTCATATAGTTCGGAGGGAGTAGTCCGCTTTAAAGCGCAGAGCTGCACATCTTTACCCACTATAATGCCTTTCTCCCTCAGTTTCCATTCAACAGTTTTATAGGCCAACTCCGGATGATTATTGTCTTTACTTAAATGGCAGAGCCAAATATATTGCAAGTGTTCTGTAATATTTTCGGCAAGAAATTCTGCGGTATCAATATTACTCATATGTCCGGTACGGCTGGTTATACGTTCCTTTAGATACTGAGGATAAGAACCCATACGCAACATTTCATCATCATAATTGGCTTCCAGTATCAGGTAGTTTGCTTTACAGATATACTGCGCCGCAGTAGGGGTTATTTCGCCAAGGTCTGTGAGAAAAGAAAAGACTTTACCGTCTATCTCTATACAATAGCCCACATTGTCTGTGCCGTCATGAGGAACTTCAAAAGACTCAATACGAAAGTCTTCCAATTGCATAGGTTGCTGTTTCTCCAGATAACGGACGGAGGAATGTAACTTTTCCGTCATACAGTAACTCTTGTTTATTCCTTCGTGAATACGGGCTGTCGTATAGATAGGTATATTCAGTTTCTCACCCAGTCCGCCTACTGCTTTTATATGATCGGCATGATCATGGGTGACAAATACTGCACGTATCATCTCCATATTGATACCTGCTTCTTTTAATCCTTTTTTTATGGTACGAACAGCAATGCCGGCGTCAATGAGTATTCCGTATTTTTCTGTGCCTATATAGTAACAATTGCCACTGCTACCACTTGCAAGGCTTATAAATCTTACTTTCA
>OGPJ01002018.1_pt1 | contig 13380 bp, 11 predicted proteins | sample 1552831 | NCBI WGS metagenome assembly OGPJ01 (sample SAMEA2579914, study PRJEB22360) | human gut metagenome | biome: human gut; feature: human-associated habitat; material: faeces | place: Denmark | collected 2008/2010
TAATTTATTACACATATACAATATACTGTGTTTTGAAAAAATATACATTCTATAGCTGAAAGCCTTATCGCACCCCCGCATCATGACACCTTGTCACTATAATATACTACGCTGCAGACTGCTGCTCTGCATAGAAATAAATAATAAGATGGAGGTTATGTATGAAACTTAAAATTCCTCAATATCAATTGTCTGAAGTACTCAACATGATGGCATTTAAAGGAATCTCTGAAGCCGATATCAAAACCATGATGGATCTCAGGATCCTGCGCGAACACTATTACAGATACAACTCCACTATATTCAAAGCCGGCGAAATAACCGAGGAGCTTGGAATAGTCATCAAAGGCCGGGTGATTGTTGAGAATGTTGACTACTGGGGCTCCAAAAGTATCCTGAGTTCAGCACTTCCTGGAAAGGTGTTCGGTGAAACATACGCCCTGTCCGGACACAAACTCATGATCGACGCAAGAGCAACAGAGCCTACTATCGTATTCCTGCTCAACGCACAGGATATCATGTCCGGCAAATACAACAGTTATCCGTGGCATCTGCAAATGCTGAAGAATCTTCTTCTCCTATCATCGAGAAGAAGTCTCACACTCTCTCTTCATATCTTCTATATAAAGCCAAAGAAGATACGTGAGCGTGTCAGCTATTATCTCTCAGGACTTGCCAGCTCTCTTGGAACAACTGAGTTCGATATCCCATTTAACAGGGAACAGTTTGCCGACTACCTGAATGTCGACAGAACCGCACTGTCAAAGGAGCTGTCCAACATGCAGAGTGAAGGACTTATAGAGTTCAAAAAGAATCATTTCAAACTGTTGGAGCTTGACCACGAGGAATTGACGTAATACTACTATTCTGAATCCAGTACAAGTCTATCTTATGGTTACCGGGTGCGGAATTGTAGAATGCCAGCACCCGGTAACTGAAATTATATCTAAGAGAATCATGAATTCAATATCTTCATAATACCTAAATATTTCTTTAAATATTTTATCAACATCACATTTGGGTTTTATATTGTTTTGGGTAAGACCGTTCTCAATGTTCTGCTTCAGGTTATCAATAAACCCAATCACTTCTTTTGCATCATTCACATTCGTTGCGCTGCCAAACCAAATCTTTTTTTTCCTTAAAATTCCATCCAAGGCTGGAAAAGAAGTGTAATGCCATAAAGTTTTACCAACTTTCTGAACAAATTTGTCAGTAGATTCCTGTCTTTTCTGAATTTCTACTAAATTGTAGGTCATATACAATACCTCTTCTGAAATAATATCATTTGAATATGCATCGATCGGACAAATCCTTTATTCTGTATAGATGTTCCCATTCTCATCCGTCCAGGTGCCGTCACCATTGTCTGTGTATCCGACCCCATCTGCGTCACAATAATAATAATCTCCGTTTGTTGTTTCTATTACATTAACAGTACCGTTACTGCCCTGGAGTTCATGCTGTTCCAGTTGGTTTCCGAAATGATAACCTTCGTCATTCCAGGTACGATATGAATTTCCATTGGCATCTGCCCAGTTTCCATCTCCCTGATAACTGTATCGGCTCCCATAATAATCAGAATAGGTCCCATCTCCGTTATCGTAAAGAACTCTGGATTCTTCATCTCCTCCACCCGGTGCTACAATTGATGCTACACCGGAAGTAGTACTGAATCCACTGGTATATGGTACGCCTGCTGGCAGATTTTCATAAGATGAAACAGACCCGTTGTTGTCAGAGGTAATTCCATCATCGGTCGTTTCACTTACCTGTCCGCTGTTTTCCATGGCAGGTTCATCGTTTGTTTCCGCATCTGCTTTTTCCTCTTCGTCTACAGAATCCTCTGTATCTGTATTCTCTGTCACTCCTCCTTCGTCCTGGGTTTCAGCAGCTTTCTGCATAGTTACCATTTCAGAAAATGGTGCATAATCCGGTACATTATTTTTCTCTGGATCTGCATTTTTTTCAATACCAGACTTCTCCGTCTCTACTGAAACTGTATCTGTCCCGGCAGAGACATTAAATACCAGATTACCGCCTGCAAGCAGCAGCGTCACAAGAATTCCCGGAAGAATTCCTTTGCGGAGTTTCCGAATGTTCACCATATACAGAATCCGATCTTTAAACACCATTTCGCTGTCATTAAGACTTGCTGTCACATATGGAATCTGATTTTCCATGGCTACTGTCCTGAGAAGCAGCTGTCGATATAATTTATGTTCCTTTTTATTAACTCTGCGAACAACTGCTGTATCACACAGATTCTCAATATCCTTATCCGCTTCTTTCAGCATGATAAGAAGAAAGGGATTGAACCAGTATATCGATGCACAGATTCGAAGGAGCATCTTATACCAGAGATCCCGATGGCAATAATGTGTAAGTTCATGGTAAAAGATAAGTTTTCTTTCTTCTGCTGAATACCCGGTTGCTGGTAGATACAATTTTGTATGTAAAAGTCCTGCAAGAAGCGGTGTGGTAAGACCTGCGTTTTGCCTGAGTTCCGGTATTCTGCGTACGTGCTTCTTTTGACACGCTGCACGGTACATCTGAATACTCACCGTATCACTTACCTGCAGACTCATCCGTTCCAGATTCCTTATAGAAAAATAATATGCCAGCAATTCTCCCGTCAGTTTAAGTACCGCTACGCTCAGCCAGACAGCAGCAAAAATCAAAGCCACAATTCCCAGCCATTTATCTGATTCGTACCTGACAGTTCTCTTTTGTTCCGGGATTTCTGTCAGATTTTTCATGTCTTTGCTCGCAGATGATACGTTTTCTGTTATCTTCTGACTTTCCTCTGGTCTGACTGCGTAATCCGTTATCTTCGGGCTTTGCGTATTCTGTTGACTGCTTCTAAGTACTTTGAAATCCACCAGTGCCAGATTCGCCGGAAGGCGCACCGGAACACAAAGGCTTATCGTAATCAACAGCCAGATAAGGTACTTCCATCTCGCTGATACACGTCCTTTAAACAGAGTCGCAAGCACTTTTACCAGTAAAATTACTACTGCTGCAATAACATTCAGTTTCAGAATGTGTAGAATGAAAACCTCCATAATTCGCTATTCCTCCCTGTCCTCCAGGTTCTTAAGAAATTCACTGAGATCCTGGACTTCTTCCGAGCTGATCTTCTTTCCATGATAAAGTGAAGTTACAAACTTTTTTAGTGAATTCCCATAAAGTTTCTCAAGAACACTCTGGCTTTCATGTGCCTGATAATCTGACTGCGAAACCAGGGGTGTATACAGATTCATTTTTCCCTGTTTCGTCACTTCCACGAAATTTTTGTTCTCCAATCTGGTCAGCAATGACAAAATTGTTGTTGATGCAAGCTTTTTCTTCATATTGATCACTTTCTCAATCTCCGGTCTGGTCATCGGCGGAGTATTATTCCAAAGAACGAGCATAATATCCAGCTCTGATTCCGGAAGTCTCTGGTAAGTTTTTTTCACTTTTTCATACCTCCTGTTACATATTTTCTACAAATGTAGGAATAATTCTATTTTACCACGGTTCACGGAAATGGCAAGGGCTTTTGCACAATTTGCAAATGCCCTTGCCATTCCTGCAGCTACTGACCACTATCAGTCTATTTCTGTATAACTGCTGCCATTTTCATCACTCCATGTCCCGTCTCCGTTGTCCGTAAATCCTGTACCATTTTCGTCCTGGAAATAATAATCACCATTTGTAGTTTCCGTAACCGTCACAGTATTACCGTTTGCATCCTGAAGGTCATGCTGTTCCAACGTATGTCCCAGATGATGAGTATCATCATTCAGAGCTGAGTAGGTATTTCCATTTTCGTCGGTATAAGTCTCATCCCCATTATCGGTATAGTTCATTCCATCATCTCCACGATATTCACAAGAATAATCTTTGTGAAGAATGTAATTAATCTCAATGGTATTTCCATCACTGTCAACTAATGTCATTGGTGAGGTAGAAAGGATATCGGAATCATCATTGCTGTCCGAGGATTTTGCAGAAGCATTTTCTTCTGTATCGGAGGAATCTGAATCTCCTCCTGACTTCTGACTGGCAGTATCTGTAGTTGCCTTATCAGAATCATCAGAAGAATCATCGGTCTGGTTTTCATTCTCCTGTCTGGTAAGTGAAGGATTTCCAGGATACGAAATATATTCTACAAATTTTCTGACGTCACTGATGTCATCTGCATCTTTTGCATATCCCACTGCCATATACAGGCTGTTTCCCTCTGAATAAATTGTCTGATAGCAGGCATCGTATGTGTCATTGCATTTGGCAATCCCTGTTTTGACATCCTCCAGTGAATATTTATAGATATTTACATAATCATTTCCGTTCGTATAGCTTGCATAGGTACCTTCCGTATCTGCTTTTTCCCATTCAGATCCAGCCGGCGGCTGTGTATAGAAATCGTTATTTCCTGCTGCCATAACCGTTGCAGCTGAAAAAATCCCAAGTGTTGCTACCGTCATAAGTGTCATAAATTTTGTCTTCATCGTGGATTCTCCTAGAATTTTATTTTCTACATCTGTAGAAGTTAATTGTATTCTACAACTGTAGAATACAATTGTCAATTCTTTTTTTATATTTTTTTACCATCTCAGTTTAATTTCTATTTTTCCTTCCACTGGGCTATATAAATCCAGAGGATCTTCATCACTTTCATAAACACGTCCTTCGCCTTCTCCGTAAGTATCTTCTATTCCAGTTTCATATTTTTTATATGTTGTGCTGTTTTTTTCTTCTTTATTTACATATAATTCTAATGTCACCGTTTTAGCATCTGGAGAAATTCCTTTGTATTTTGTATTATTTCTGCTTTCTTCAAACACAGTCTCTGTGTCACCATAATTTGTCATTCTATAAAGCCCCTGATTTCCTTTATCGTCGGTTCCTATTAAATAATAATCTTCATATTCTTTATTATCCAAATTTCCATAAATTGTACTTGCCAAATCGTTTAAGCTCATTTTTGAAATCGTCAGATTTTGATTTGGAGATATCTTTATTTTTTTATTCACATTTACATTTATGGTATTCTTCTCTAGTTCTTCCCAACTTGATGAAAATTCAAAAATATAGTCATCCGTATCTTCTGTATCTGCAGTATCCATTTCTGTTGGATCAAATAACCATACTTTCATTTTTATATCTGCTGTATTATCTTTAATAGTTGTGTCTTCCAACCTATAATGACAAACCTGACCATCTGTTCCGTTCTCCTTTTTCTCCAGAGCATATGTTCCATCTAACTGTGCCGCTTTTCCATTTATCTCCACTTCTGTTAGTAGAATAGTCTCCTTTTCTTTTGAATCATTTATATTATCAGATATTGCCACCCATAAATTCTCCTTATCAGCAGCAATTTCATCTAACGTAATAGAAATTCCATTTTTAGTAATCGTTTTTCCAACACTATCTATATATGATTCTACATTTTCATTAATCCCCAATGCCGTTTGAATCCACGAAGTAATCTGTTCCCAGGCCGCCTTTATCTCATGCGGATGTCCCAAGCCTCCTATCAATAATGCTATTACAACTCCTGCTGCTGCAATCTTTGCTAATTTTAATTTCAAATTAACATTTCGCTTTTTCCATGGCAGGGAAGCTTCGTAAACAAATTTTTCATCTATTTCTCCCATCAGATCCAAAAAATTGTTTTCTTTTTTCATATGATTTCTTTCACCTCTTCCCATAATTTGTTTCTGCTTCGAAAAAGACTGGATTTAATTTTAGTCTCAGAGCATCCATGTCTTTTTGCAATGTCTTTAATATTATCCATATACCAATATCGCCTGACAAAAATATCCCTGTCCCCTGCTTTTAAATCACTTAAAAATTTTTCTAAAATATTCAAAATTTCCTTTTTCTTTATATCCTCTTCCACATAATCCTTTATTGTATTTTCCAGTTTTTCCACTTCACCACAAATATCCATCATATGTGTATCTGCTCTTTTTGAAGCATTTTTCTTTCTGAAATTATCCAATGCTAAATTTCTAGTTATTTTTCCAAGAAAGGCAGCTAATTTTGTTGGCGTTTTGGGCGGAATCTTATTCCACGTTATCAGCCACGTATCATTTACGCATTCTTCTGAATCTTCTGTGTTATATAAAATATTCCATGCAATCTTAAAGCAAAATTTTTCGTACTTTACTTCTACCTGGCGAATTGCATCTTCTGATCTTTCTAAAAATAAATTTATAATATGTATATCTTCCATATCACATTTCTCCCCTGTATATTAGTGTTTTTATGCAGATAGGTTATTTGCAGTGTGCCATATTAATGTTGTCTATTATATATAACGTATTTTTTTCTGTTTGGTTGCACTTTTTTTATGAATTTTTTTGTTACCATAATTCCATTATCACTATAACATATTATCTAATCATTCTTCTCTCCCTGGTCAACTATTAATATCGTAATCTACTTCTGCAAATAAAGCTACATGCAAAAAATGAAAAAAGGAGCTGACATTCCATGTGTATTCATGAAAGGCAGCTCCTGCTTAAATCATTTTTGTTTAACTACTACTTTTACTTTTTTGCGGATCTTTCCAGATTTCACTGTTATATAGGCTGTTCCCTTTTTCTTTCCGGTGATCACACCCTTGGAATTTACCGTCACGATCTTCTTATTCGAAGAACTGTAGGTAACTTTCTCCTGGGAAGTGATCGGGCCGATGACCGGTTTCAGCGTAAGTTTTTTATTTCTTGCAACGGTCACGCTTGATTTCAGTCCGGTGATCTTTGTTGTTCTTACCTTTTTCATCCAGGCATAAAGCAATGCAAGGATCAAAAGAACAAACATGATATCCACAACATGTGCATGCAGATCTCCAAGTACGAAGGAATAACATGGAAATTCATGAATCGTTTTGTCAGCTACATCCGGGTTGAATCCGATATATCTGGTCGCATCTGGGAACCAGTAACTGCTGACTTCCTCTCCTTTCAATTTCTGGATCCATGGAATCACGCATGCATAAACAACATAGTGCATATTTCCGGCCACGGAAACTGCGATTCCGGCCAGAAATCCTGTTACAGACGGCAGCTTTTTCTTCCATCCGCTGATGTTTCTGCCCAGTCGGTCTTTCACCATCTGATGCACGAGTGAGAATGGCATAATAAAGGCAAGCCCTGCCACAAAAGTACGCATCAGGTTGTAGGTCAGTTCTACTTTCGTGCCTGACAGCTTTGTCAGAAATACTGCAAAATACTGTCCGCCATAATAGTAATTGATCTTGCCCTCAGAATACCAGAGATCTGTTGCAGGAAGTGTTTTGCTTCGCATCATTGCTTCCATGAAACCATAATCCATAAATTTCTCTGTTCCATAAGCTGCCGGATGGAATCCTGCAAAATATGTCCACATAAGAAAGAATGCAAAGAAAAGAAGCTCTTCCGCATATACCAGATTAAGATGTACAAAAGGAATACACTCGAATCCGTCTTTCTGCTCTTTTCGGTATAATAATATAGAAAGAACAGTGCAGATAACAGTCACCGCCACGCAGGTAACTGCTGTAAATTTCAATATCTTCACAGTTACCAGAAACCATGTCAGAAAACCGGTAATCGCGATTGCGGTTACTTTTGAAAAAATCCATCCCTTATCATCAAAACGTCGAAACAGTCTTCCTGTCAATGGCATAGCTGCCACTCCCAGCACCAGTGCCAGAAGATACCAGGTCCAAAAAGTCCATACATCGCCCTGCAGCAGATATGCTGATAATGCAACTAATACTGCTGCCGGTATGATCATCATGATTAATTTTTTTATTTTATCAGGTTTCATAAATTCTTATTCTCCCGTCCTCTGTTTCATATACCAGCTTGTATACACTGGCAATTGTTTCTTCTCTGCAGTACTGCTGTTCGTATTCCATTCCTTCTTCATACAGAATGTAGGTGATTTTTTCCTGCTTTACAAGTTTCTTCAGTTCTTCTTTGTTTATTGTACTGTAAATAGTCTTTGCCTGTGCTGCGCGATAATAAGTATCATATCCCGCCGACCACGCATAATATGGCCATCCCATATACATCATGACTCCCGACATCGTTACCTCATTGATGCTGTATTCCGGAGTCAGGATCAGATCTTCATGCGTCAGATGTTCTTCCAGCCAGTCTGTCAGATCACTGTTCATGTTCACGCTGACTCTGTGCCCTGGGCCATTATTTCGTATGATCACAACAAAATCATAAATACCGGTAATGGTCAGACAGACAGCAAGTAGTACCGCTACGATTCTGTGAAGTATCTTTTTCTGAAACAGTTGCATAAGTGCCCATGCCCAGAAAATTGCGGTAAATGCATAGGAGATCATAATATATTTATGATTCACTGCAATATCTGGAGTGAGCGATACAAAAAATGCAAATGCAGCCGGAAACAGGAAACTTATAAGAGCCGCTCTCTGCTGTCGTTTTTTCAACAAGAACACCAGCACAACTGTGCCGACAAAGAAAATCCCACTCATCTGGATCAGGTACCACAGTACTCCCCACAGGGTTTTATCATCGGAAAGAAATCCCCAGTAAAGAGAAGGGCTTACTGCTTCCCCCCAGATAAAGATCCTGGTCTGAAGCACCGAAAAGATCACGGATGTGGCTGCAAGGATCAGATAATCCAGCTTCCCATCTGAAAAAACAGCAAAGCCCAGCAGGATCAGCAGGCCACCGATCACCGCTGCTCCATTCCAGAACGATGTCAATCCCAGGAACATCCCTGCCATCAGTGCATTTTCCGGGCAGATACATTTCCACGCCTTTTTTGTAAAAAATCGGTTACGAAGCCAGACAATGCCTTTTTCTTCCTCGGCACAGCCGATATCCAGCCAGTCCATAAATAACCAGATGACAAGAGAAACGATCAGAAGTCCAAATGCCAGATGCCTCTGATTCAGATATACATTAAAATTCCATAATCCCCAGTTTTCATTGGTTGTATATCCGATAAATGTTGTATTGTCCCTCAGCGTTGCCCACAGGTCTTTTGCCTGTAGATGTTCTGTCACAAAATGAAAAAATGAAAGTGAACTGCGGAAGAAAAAAAGTACCAATGTCAGAATTCCGGCTGCCAGGCTTGCTGTCAGTCGTTTTGCAATGCTGTAAAGCAGCATCAGAAATCCCAGCAGCGCCAGAACACTTTCTATATTATATGCAAAATCCAGTCTGATCCCGAGAAATTCCAGATTTCCGACAAGAAACTGAAACATAAAATGATATTTGACATCCTGTCCTCCGAAATGCGGGTACTCTGTCGGGAAGTTATTGCCCTTTGAGAAAGAGCGCATCATCGCTGTATGTGGTGCATAATCCCCGTATACGGAAAACCCACTGTACAGTTCGCCATTTCTTATATAAAAAACATAAAACATGATCCACGTCAGAAATACCAACAGGAATCCAAATAAAATACACTCTTTTCGAAATGCCCTGCTGTCACTGATCAGCTTCCTGTCTGCCACGGTCCATACAGTTCCTGTTTTTCGATATCGTTTCCAATAAAGCAAAACCAGAACAACTGCCGTTATGATCAGAACAGCTGTATTTCCATAGATCAGTGGTTTCTTAGCACCTGCTTCGCTGGCCGCCCAGGAGATCATGTACGTTGTCCATCCAAATACCAGTGTTCCCATTCCAAAAGCGGCTGCCGCCAAAACCCATATCTGATTGCAGAAAGCTTTGTGCTGTCCGTTCCTGCTGCCTGCTTCCTGAGCGTTTTTTCCTGTAAACAAAAGAATTTCTGCCAGTTCTTTACCAGCCAGCAGGCTCAGTACTATATATATGATACCAAACATTATCCACCTCGTCATTAAATCTCGTACAGAATATATTACACTTTATACCTGCCAGAGCCTGTAAAATCGTTTTTCTCTGCTCATACGGATTTAGTATAACAAAGGAACTTTCATATAGCAAACAAACTTCCTGATTTTCACAATATTTACACTTTTTAGCTGTAACTTTTCCGGTTATCCACATGCAGATATGTATCAATTCCATCTGCCACTGCAGCCGCTACTCTTTGCTGATACAATTCTGTCTGCAATTTTCTGGCCTCTTCGGGATTGGTCAGGAAACCACATTCTACGATCACAAGCGTTCCGGGACTTCTTTTGAGCAGATAATAACTGGTATTTCCCTTGATTTCTCTTGGTCGGTCTATTTCCAGCTTTTCATTCAGGCTGCTTTGTACTGCCTCTGCAAGCTTCTTTCCTTCTTCAGAACTTTCATAATAAAAAACCTGCGGTCCATGCACAGATGCATCCTGCTGATAGCTGTTCTGGTGAATACTTACCGACAGCACCGGTGACTTTTCGCCGATCATTGCTATGCGACGCTGCATATCCTGTGCTTTTTTATTATTTGCTGATGCATCATAAAGTCCTTTATCTGTTTCTCTTGTCATTACCACAGAATAGCCCCTTGTTTCAAGCTCACTTTTCAGCAGAAGTGATATCGCCAGATTGATTCCTTTCTCTTCCAGTCCATCTGCACCGATCATCCCAGGATCATCCTCCCCATGTCCGGGATCTATAAGAATCAGTTTCGGAAAATTCATCTGTACTGAAACAACAGCAGCCTGTCTGGACAGCAGGTAAAAACTTACCAGCAGCAGACAGGCCATGACCATTTCCATTCTGTATTTTCTGAATTTTTTCATGCATGCACACCTCGCTGCATATTCCTTCTATGTATATGCAGCGGTATGGCTTCTTACTACCTTACTCATACTTTACGATTTCTTTTTTCAGACGTTTCATAATCCGTTTCTCCAGTCTGGAAATATAGGACTGAGAGATTCCAAGAAGATCTGCGACTTCTTTCTGCGTCTTCTCTTTTCCGTCGGCATTGTTCAGTCCAAAACGCAGCCGTATGATCGTCTGTTCTCTTGGTGACAGTTTGTTGATTGCTTTTCCCAGAAGTGTGATTTCCACTTCATCCTCCAGTTTCCTGGATATCACATCATCATCAGTTCCAAGAATATCCGAAAGAAGCAGTTCATTGCCATCCCAGTCCACATTCAATGGTTCATCAATAGATACTTCCATTCTCGTCTTACTGTTTCGCCGCAGATACATCAGAATCTCATTTTCAATACAACGTGATGCATATGTCGCCAGTTTGATATTCTTTACCGGGTTGAATGTATTGATAGCCTTGATCAGACCGATCGTCCCGATCGAGATCAGGTCTTCCACTCCAACTCCTGTGTTATCGAATTTTCTTGCAATATAAACGACGAGTCTGAGATTATGCTCAATCAGCAGGGATCTGGCTTCCTGCTCCTGGTCTGTTTTGAGTCTGCTGATCACATATGCTTCTCTTTTTGGCTCCAGTGGTGCCGGAAGCACATCACTTCCTCCGATATAATAAAGTTCTCTCGATCTTGAAAGAACTAATTTCTGAAAAACCTGAAACGGACGATAATCCACTCCTGCTGCCGATCTGCTCATATCCTGCCCCTCCTAATGCAATAATCTGGAATTCAATATCACTTTGTATTCCTTTCCCAAAGCAAAAGGTTCTGAAGACAATGCAAACACCGGTCCGGATACATGGATCCGCTCTCCCGGAATCTGAATACAAAGATCCTCTAATGTCACTGCCAGAATCAGCTGCACTTCCCGTCCTACGGTCTGGAAGGACAGATAGTGCGGTTTCAGGTCAGCGATCTCTGTACTTTCAATCTCCTCCGGTCTTTCTTTAAGATGCAGCAGCCTGTCTGTCAGCTCCTCACTCAGAAGACTTCGAAGTATTTCCGGATCTGCCACCGAAACCGGTGCTCCAGTCACTGTATCACACAGACGGTTTCCTGTATCATACAGACCATACGTCTCCTGCAGCTGTCCGTGATATTTCAGGGCAACCGGATAGATATGTTCTCTGGATTCCTTTATTTGTTCCATCAGGCAGATCATCAGACTTAACCCTCCATAAGTCACAGCCGCACACGATAAAAAAAACGCAGCCGTCACTCTTCTGTTTTCTGATACCGCCATCCAGAAACCACCGGTCAGAAATGTCATTCCAAAGAAAAACAGTGCGGCTCCGGTCATGTGCTTCACATCCTGGATCTCATATGCGATCCATATCATGAACACAGCACAAACTACTCGAAGAACTATGGTCAGTACCCCTGTTTTTCCTGGTCGTACATAAAGATTCAGACACGCAAAAAGAGCTCCGACCGCTGCCGCCGCCAGACATCTTCGTCTGCTGTTCTTTCTCCTCAGAACAATTCCTGTAAGTCTCAGAAGAATATAATCCATCAGAAGATTCGCAGCAAACACAATATCTATGTACACTTCCTGATGCATACAAAAAGCCCCCTGCCGCCTATAGATCCTTCACTTTGGTAAGTGAACTCATTATAGGTGACAGAGGGCGCAGATTTTGTCAAAACAGCGTGTCGTATCCCAGGAACTTATCGACACAAAAAGAGGAAGGCATTTCGCCTCCCTCTGATAGGATCTTACACAGACCGATTATTTTTTCTCTTCCTCTACTTCGATCTTGCGGATTGTTTTATTTTTGATTTCTTCTTTGATTGCTGCAATGAATTCTCCGAGGTCTTTCATTCCTTCATCACCAAGGTAACGGCTTCTTACGGAAACCTTGCCCTCTTCCTCTTCTTTTGCACCAACTACAAGCATGTACGGTACTCTTTCCAGACGTGCTTCACGGATCTTGTAGCCCATCTTTTCGGAACGTCTGTCAACGGAGCAGCGGATGCCTGCTTCTTTCATCTGTGCTTCTACTTTGTCAGCATAAGCATTGAATTTTTCGGAGATCGGGATCACACGAACCTGCTCCGGACACAGCCATGTCGGGAACATTCCTGCGTATTTTTCGATCAGCCATGCAAGTGTTCTTTCATAGCATCCCATGGATGTACGATGGATGATGCATGGACGTTTCTTGTCGCCGTTTTCGTCGATATAGTACATATCGAACTGTTCAGCAAGAAGTGCATCCCACTGGATTGTGATCATTGTATCTTCTTTGCCATATACGTTCTTAGCATTGATGTCGACCTTCGGTCCGTAGAATGCTGCTTCTCCGACATCCTCTGTGAATGGGATGTTCAGTTCTTCGAGCATCTGACGGATATCTTCTTCTGTCTCATTCCATACTTCCGGCTCACCGATGTATTTTTCTCTGTTATTCGGATCCCATTTGGACAGATGATAGGTTACATCTTCCTCAACGCCAAGAACCTGCAGACAATACTGTGCAAGTGCGATACAGTCTTTGAATTCTTTGACCATCTGGTCTGGTCTTACGATCAGATGTCCCTCAGAGATTGTAAACTGACGAACTCGTGTCAGACCATGCATCTCACCGGAATCCTCATTACGGA
>OGPJ01002043.1_pt1 | contig 13295 bp, 8 predicted proteins | sample 1552831 | NCBI WGS metagenome assembly OGPJ01 (sample SAMEA2579914, study PRJEB22360) | human gut metagenome | biome: human gut; feature: human-associated habitat; material: faeces | place: Denmark | collected 2008/2010
TGCCCTCTTACGTCAGACCCGGAATCCGAAAGTGCGCAAAAAATCGGGCGTTATCCGGGAATCCCCAGACCGTGGAGTCAATGCGCTGGATTTTCCCGGACTTGTCAAAGACAACGGTGATGTCCGGCGCAGTAAAACTGCCGGTCGAATCCCCGAATCGGTACGGATCACTCCAGTCGATAACGGCATGCATCGTCACGGTCCGAGTTTTCGCGTCATAGGACTCATTCGAGTACTCGATACTGTTATGCGTGGCCGTAGTCCCGCCCAGACCGCCGCCATTGCCTTGATGCATTTGCTGACAATACTTCGTAAAATCCGCGCCGAGAACATTCGACACTGCATAGCGCCTAAATGAACGTGTTAGGTCTGCACCAATTCACGGCCGGCAATACTCCACACTTCTCAGTAATCAATTCGTACCAAACCGCTCACGAATCTGAGCGGCAGTACCATAAGAGGCTTGCGCGCCGAACCCAGTCGCGGCGTACGCGGAAACGTATGAGGCCAACTGCGCGCTGTCCGCCAACGCATGACCCGAGGCGAGTCCGGCCAGAACCGTGCCCATAAAGGCATCTCCGCACCCGGTAGTGTCGATGGCCTCAACCGCAACTGGCGCAATACGATAGATATCATCACCATCGATGACTACCGACCCATCCCCGCCAAGCGTAATTACCGCCTGATTAAAGCCGAAGTCATGCATCTGCCGCGCCACATCAGACCAGTCCAGTCCATCCCAATCGTCATCGTCAGGCTCGGCGATGTCCAGCAGCTGTGCCATTTCATGTTCATTGACCAGCAGAATGTCCGAAGCCTCGATAAGTTCAGCGGGTAGTTCAGCAACGAATGGCGAATCGTTGAGCAATACCTTGAGCCCGGCATCATGGCAGAGGCGAGCGCATGCCGTGACCGTTTCCATCGGACTCTCCAAACACAGTCCCAGTACATCGGCTGAGGTCAGATTATCCCGCATCGATTGAATATACTCAACACTGACGTAAGCGTTAGAGCCGGGAGAATAAACAATCGTGTTCTCTCCTGCCGCGTCTACGGTGATGACCGTGGTCCCGCTGGCCCCATCCACGTGCCGAATATAACTGGTGTCCACACCGGTATCGTTCAATGCTTCAAGCAAAAAATCCGCATTAGCGTCGGAACCGAGCACACCAAACAATCGGACTTTGGCTCCAAGACGAGCGGCCGAAACAGCCTGATTCCCTGACTTGCCACCAGGAAGCACCCGCAACGGCCCTCCTAGCACTGTCTCCCCCGGTTTGGGCAGACGCTCGGTGGTGACGGTATAATCGGCATTCATCGAGCCAACGACGGACACGGCCCCATGAATGCAATCAAGAGAAACAAGCGTTTCATCCATAGCAGGCATGATATTCCCTTTCTGAATGATAGATGCTGTTGGTGCGGTAGTCTGTTCGATCAACATGCTCCGCACCAGCAGGCGCAATCAGACATTGCGTTTTGCCGTAAAACTCTTGCGAAATACGAACAGTACAATCATCGACAACACCGAAACCGCACACATAATCCAGAACATGTTGGAGGTCTGCGCTTCCACACCACTGCCAACACCGAACAGACCACCCTTGCCCATGGTGTCACTGGCCATGAGACTGGAGTATACGCCGACTCCGATAGAGGCCGAAGTGTTCATCATCAGATCGAGAATTCCTACGCCACGACCATTCTCCTCGACCGGCAACGCATCTGACGCAGCGTCGTAGATTGGCGTATATACAGCGGTAACACCAGCAATGAACAAGCAGGCAAGAAAAGTCAGCACTCCGAACCCACTCTTAATACAATCGAAGCAATAATCATGCCGACTCCGGGGAACGAGAAGTAAATGGCAATGAGCGCAGCAAATACCGCCAATATTCGCAATCCTGCGCCAACACACGGCTCTCAACATAGAAAACCGCACCCCAACCACCGGATGAGAATTGCTTCAACCCGATAATCGAGGTGCGGTTTTTGCAGGCGTACCGGCTACTCCAGCTCCACCGCGCCGGTGTACAGCTGGTAGTACTCGCCCTTCTGCGCGATCAGCTCGTCATGCGAGCCACGCTCGATGATGTTGCCATGGTCGAGCACCATGATCACATCGGAGTTGCGCACGGTGGACAGGCGATGGGCGATGACGAAGACCGTACGGCCCTTCATCAGGTTATCCATACCAGCTTGCACAACCTCTTCAGTGCGCGTATCAATCGAGGACGTGGCCTCGTCAAGGATCAGCGCAGGCGGATCGGCCACCGCCGCGCGAGCGATGGAGATCAGCTGGCGCTGGCCCTGGGACAGGCCGGAACCGTCGCCTTCGAGCACCGTGTTGTATCCCCCGGGCAGCATGCGGATGAAGCTGTCCGCATTGACCAGACGCGCGGCCTCGATGCATTCCTCATCGGTGGCGTTCAGGCGGCCGTAACGGATGTTGTCCATCACGGTGCCGGTGAACAGGTTCACGTCCTGCAGCACGATGCCCAAAGACCTGCGCAGGTCAGGCTTCTTGATGCCGGCCACGGAGATACCATCATACAGAATCTGGCCTTCCTGAATGTCGTAGAACCGGTTGATGAGGTTGGTCACGGTGGTCTTGCCGGCACCGGTGGCGCCGACGAGCGCGATCTTCTGGCCGGGCTTGGCGAACCAGGTGATGCCGTGCAGCACCGGCTTGTCCGGGTTGTAGCCGAAGGTCACGTTGGTGAAGCGCACGTCGCCGCGCAGCAGGGTCAGTCGGCCGTCGGGCGAGGTGATCGCCTGCTCCTTGGCCTTCATCGCCACCTCGCGGGCCGAGCCCTTGAGCTTTTCTGCGGCCTTCAGAGACCTCGTACCGTCGTCGCCGACCTCGCGCTTCCATGCCCAGTGGCCGGTCTCGTGGTCGACTTCGGTCATGGTGCGGCCATCCTCGCCAAGTTCCACGTTCACGAGCGTCACGGTGCCCTTGTCTTCCTCGATGGGCTCATCCATCAGCTTGAAGATACGGGAGGCACCGGCGAGCGCCATCATCACCATGGTCAGCTGCTGAGAGACCTGACCGATCGGGTTGATGAACGAGCGGGACAGGGTCAGCAGGGAGACGAGCGTGCCGAGGGTGAGCGGCTTGACGCCGGTCAGACCGATGTCGTTGACGCCGGCCAGCGAGACGGCGGCGCCGACGATGGCAAGCAGGATGTAGAGCAGGTAGCCCATGTTGCCGACGACCGGCATGGTGACGTTGCCCCAGGTGTTCGCTTCGGCGGACGCCTCGAAGAGTTCCTCGTTCTTCTCGTCGAAGGTCTTCTGGGTGGCGTCTTCATGGTTGAAGACCTTGATGACCTTCTGGCCGTTGACGGATTCCTCCACGAAGGCGTTCACGTCGCCGATCCACTGCTGCTGCTTGACAAAGTAGCGGCCGGAGCGGCTCACGATCTTGCGCACGATGAAGTAGAGCAGAACGGTGAACACGATTACGAACGCGGTGAATGGAATGGACAGCCACAGCATGGACAGCAGCGCCGCGACCGCGGAGATAATCGAGGAGAACATCTGCGGGAACGACTGCGAGATGGCCTGGCGCAGCGTATCGGTGTCGTTGGTGTAGTGGCTCATGATGTCGCCGTGCTCGTGGCTGTCGAAGTAGCGGATCGGCAGCTTCTGCTGGTGGGCGAACATGTCGTCACGAATCTTCTTGAGCGTGCCCTGCTCGACGGTGACGATCAGCCACTGCCACAGCCAGGACGCCACGATGCCGGCCACATACAGGCCCGCCATCAGGCTGATGGCCCGCAGCAGCGGGGCCCAGTCGGAGTTCGACTCCCCCACCATCGGCAGGATGTACGTGTCGATGAGCGACTGGAGGAACAGCGCGGAACCGGCCTGCGCGGCGGCACCGACCAAGATGCACACCACGATGGCGATGACACGCCACTTGTACTGGAAGATGTAGCTGAAGATGCGCTTGATGGTGCCAGGCTCGGCTTTGCCCATGGCGGGCTTGCGGTTCTTGAAACTCTGGTCGTTGCTCATCGTGCTTCTCCTTCCTTGGTATCGGCTGCATTGGCATCAGCTGCGCTGGTATCGGCCGTGGGCATGGTCACTGTCACCGTCACGGTTTCGGACGGCTCAGCGGTAGATGACTCAGCAGCCTGTTCGGCAGCGGCCAGTTCTTCGGGCTGGGCCTGGTTCTTGGTCTGGGATTCGTAGATGGAACGGTATTCATCGCAGGTGGCGAGCAGTTCGTCGTGTGTGCCGGACGCCATGATGCGGCCGGAATCCATCACCAGAATCATGTCGGATTCCTGCACGGAGGCCACGCGCTGGGCGATGATGATCTTCGTGGTGTCCGGAATCTCGTTGTGGAACGCGGAACGGATCAGCTTGTCCGTCTTGGTATCGACGGCGCTGGTCGAATCGTCGAGAATCAGAATCTTCGGCTTCTTCAGCAGCGCACGGGCGATGCACAGGCGCTGGCGCTGTCCGCCGGACACATTGGTACCGCCCTGCTCGATGTACGTGTCGTACTTATCGGGGAATTCCTGAACGAATCCATCGGCCTGCGCGAGCTGCGCGGCATGGCGAATCTCTTCATCGGTGGCGTTCGGGTTGCCCCACCTGAGGTTTTCGGCAATAGTGCCGGAGAACAGCACGTTCTTCTGCAACACCATGGCCACCTGATCGCGCAGCGCCTCGAGATCGTAGTCGCGTACATCCACGCCGCCGACCTTCAGCGAACCGGAGCTCACGTCGTACAGTCGCGGCACGAGCTGTACCAGAGACGACTTTGCCGAACCAGTACCGCCGACGATGCCGACGGTCATGCCGGAGCGGATCTTCAGGTTGATGTCGTCAAGCACGGGCTTTTCGGAACTGTCGGAGTAGCGGAAGGTGACATGGTCGAATTCGATGGAGCCGTCGGCCATGTCAGTCACCGGCTGTGCCGGGTTCTGCACCGTGCTTTCCTCCTGCAGCACCTGGCAGATACGCTCGGCAGAAGCCTGAGAAATAATCACCATGACGAAGATCATGGACAGCATCATCATGGCCATAAGGATCTGCATGGCGTAGGTGACCAGTGCGGTCAGGTCGCCGGTGGTCAGGCCCACGGCGGGGTTGTTGCCGGAGGCGACGATCTGCTGCGCGCCCATCCATGCGATGAGGATCATCGAACCGTAGATGCAGATCATCATCAGCGGGCTGTTGAAGCTCATGATGCGCTCAGCCTTGGTGAAGTCCTTGAAGATGCGCTGGGAGATGCGGCCGAACTTGGAGACCTCGAAGGATTCGCGGTTATAGGACTTGACCACGCGGATGCCCTGCAGGTTCTCGTCGACCACGTTGTTCAACGCATCGTAGGTGTGAAACACGCGCTCGAACACCGGATGCACGAGCACGGCCAGACCGCACAGGCCGATGGCCAGAATCGGGATGCAGGCCAGGAACACCATGGAAATCGACGGGGAGATACGGAACGAGAACAGCCAGGATACGACCACCATAATCGGGGCACGCACGCCCAGACGAATGATCATCATGTAGGCGTTCTGCAGGTTCGTCACGTCGGTGGTCAGTCGGGTCACGATCGAACCGGTGGAGAACCGGTCAATATTGGTGAAGCTGAAGCCCTGCACCTTCTCGAACTGGTCCTTGCGCAGGTTCTTGGCGAAGCCCGCGCCGGCCACGGCCGCGTACTTTCCGGACAGGAAGCCGGCACCCAGCGAAACCATCGAGCACACCAGCAGAATCACGCCGAACTTGACGGTGGCCGGCATGCTGCCACCGGTGATACCCTCATCGATCAGCGAAGCCATGATGGTCGGGATCAGGATCTCCAGGATGCCTTCGACCGTCACGAACACCGGAGCCAGGATGCTGGCTTTCTTGTATTCACGAATCGAATGGCCCAGCGTGCGCAGTACATGTTTGGGCTTGTCCGGTTCGACGGCTTTGCGCGCCTGCGCGATTGCCTCTGCGGTATCGCTCATTCGTTCTCCTCCTTCGTGTTAGCAACCTCTGCTCCGTCTTGATCGGGAGCCATCACCACAGGTGACTGAGGGAGTGTTTGATGTTCAAATTCGCGTTGTGCGCGCTCGATGTTCGCACGCATGCGTGCGACGTAGTCGCGCAGAGCGGCCTTCTCTCCATCGGAGAAGCCGCCGACCAGCAACCGTTCGACCCGATCGCCGTTCGCCTTGAGATCGGCGACGATCGCGTCCGCCTTGTCGGTCAGGACGATGCGCTTGCAGCGCGCGTCATGCTCCACCGATTCACGGGCGATCAGGCCCTTCTTCTCCATCAGGGCCAGCACACGCGAGGCGGTGGACCGGGTGATGCAGAATTTCTGTTCGATGGTGTGCTGGTATATCTCACGGCCGCGGTTACGCGCCAAGAACATGATGATATGCGCGTTGCCGCCGGTGGTTTCCCTGGCGGTTTGCGGCATGCTCTCGCCCAAATAGCGGTCGACGGCTTTGGTTACCGCGCGCATTTCGATGCTGAGAATATGCTGATCCATTGTCCTCCGTACCATGCGGGGGCCGTGTGCGTTTGTACCTTCACCCCACATTGTTGTATACGCAACAATTCATGATAAAGAGACCTATATACAACAGTTGCACATACAACAATCGGCGTGTTGTAGTATCTCCAAACAACTGTTGAGCCTAAACAAAGCTGGCTCCCCTCAGGAGAGGGAAGCCAGCTGTATTACGCCGTGCGATTGCCTCGCCTCAGCCCTTACTTCGCGAGCTTGGCGTACTCGTCAACCATGAACTGGGCGATCTTCTTGCCGCCTTCGCCCAGCAGGGTGGGCAGCGAGTTGATCGGCATGGGGTTGAGGAACATGCGCATCATGGCGTTGTCGGGCAGCTTCGTCAGCTCGCCGGCCTCGCCGGCGCCGGCCACGGCGGCCACGATCTTGGCGCCGAACGGATCGGCCTCCCACTCGCCGTAGGTGGACCATTCGGTGAGCGGCTGGGTCTTGCCGTCGCCATCGAGGGCCACGGCAACGGTGTCGGCAATGTCGCGGGAGCTCACGCCCACTTCGATGGCATATTCGCCGGCCTCCACGTGCCAGTCGTTGTATTTTTCGGACCAGTAGGCGAACGCGCGCTCGTCGAGGTCGATGGTCACGGTCTTGGATTCGCCGGCCTTGAGGAACACCTTGGTGAAGCCCTTGAGCTCGTGCTTCGGGCGGGCCACGTCGGCCTTGCCCGGAGCCACGTACACCTGCACGGTTTCGGCGGCGTCCACGTCGGAGGTGTTGGTCACGGTGGCGGTCACGGTGGCGGTGTTCGCGCCGGTCTTGGCGGCGGCGACGTCATCGATCTCGAATGTGGCGTAGCTCAGGCCGTAGCCGAACGGGTAGTCCACAACCTTGCCGTAGGTGTCGTAGTAGCGATAGCCGACGAACACGCCCTCGCCGTAGTCGACGTGGCCTTCCTCGCCCGGCCAGTTCAGCGTGCTCGGGTCATCGCTGATGTCCAGCGGAATCGACTGGGCGAGCTTGCCGGACGGGCTGACCTGGCCGAAGATCACATCGGCGAGCGCAGGGCCGCCGGCCTGGCCGAGCAGACAGGATTCGAGAATGCCCTTGGCGTTCTTGGCCCACGGGGCCACGGAGACGACGGAGCCGTTGGACAGCACGACCACGACGTTCTGGTTCGCGGCGGCGACCTGTTCGAGCAGGGCGATCTGCTTGGCGGGCATGTCGAGGGTTTCGCGATCGAAGCCCTCGATTCAAAGCATCCGGCGCACGACTATTTCGCGGACCGCGAGCGCCGCAGCGTGACGAACGCGCTCAACATCAACTGGTCAGTACCCGACGGCGCGAACGTGGAGCACGTGCTTCAGGCGGGCCTGTCGATGATGGACGGCATTCAGCTGCGCTGGCTGCGCTCTCCCGGTCGCGATCTCAACGCCATGTGGGTCGACTGCGAGGATGTGCTGTTCCCCTCCCCCTTATGGGACGGATACCGCTGACCCTTCCGTAAATCGCGCGTCTCGCACATCACCTCCGCCACCGCGTCATCAATCACCGTCATCCCGAACCATCACCCCATCCATCCCGCATGCCAGACATGCCGCAGATCCCAAGGGTCGAGGCGCGTGTCGTCCATCACGGCGGCGTCCCCGTCACCCATACCGGGCGCGGGAGGCGCGAGACGGTCAAACTCGCCGCGACCGCCGCGCAGTCGATAGCTCCAGTAGACCTGACCGGCGGAGACGTTCCACGCGTCGAGCTGCATGGCGGCGACGCGGAGGTAGACGGCGCGGCGGCGCGCGGCGGGCGACGGGACGCCGTCCCCGGCGTCGCCCGCGCGCGAACCGACGTCACCGGATGCGCCGTCTCCAACATCCGCACCGCCGTCACCGAACGCACCATATCCGTCGAACGCACCACCAGACGCATCAACGGACGCGACCTCACCTTGCGCCCCGCACTCCCCCATGCGCGCCGCAAGCCCGTTCGCCACGCACCACTCCCCCACCATGACCGGCGTAAAGCGCGCGGCACGGCGGATGCGGCGCGCGCCCCACGCCGCGAACAGCCGGTACCAGCGCATAAGCCATGCGTCCGGCAGTATGCGGAACAGCACCTCGGGCCGTTCCGACATGACGAGATACGCGTGCGTGTCGATGATGACGCCGCGCATGCCCTCACGTACGAACCAGCCGCGCCAGCGGTTCAGGCGGAATCCGTCATGGAACACGATGACCGGCCCGTCGCCCAGCACCGGGCGCAGCCATCGGTATGCCGCCCGATAGAACCGTTTGAGGAAGCGCATCGGAACGTGGCCGCTCCCCCGCGCCTCCCCCGGATCCTTCGCCCGGGAGCTCGACGGCGACATGAGATAAGTGAGACGGTCGACCGGCTCGTTGAGCACTTCGATGCCGTACAACGCAGGGCGGTCGCGGTAACGTCGCGCGAGACGCTCGAGCACGTCCAGTGCGAACGCAACCTGCCGCGGCGTCGTATGCCAGCGGACCACGCCGGTCAGGCCGCCATTGTCGAACCCGTTCTGCGACCCGGGCACGGTGTGCAGGTCGATGAGCACCTTAAGCCCGGCCCTCTCCGCCCAGTCGAACGCACGGTCGAGGTATTCGACGCATCCGGGATGCCCGGGCACGTCACCGAAGATGAAAAACGGCACGGGGATGCGCACAAGGTTCAGCCCGTGCGCGGAGATGGCGCGGAAGTCGTCCTCGGTGATGTACGTGTCGCGGTGACGGCGCAGCAGGCGCTCCAGTTCGGCCGGGTCCGTGGACCGGTGCAGCCAGATCTCGTCCTCCTCGCCGCTCGCACGGAACAGGCCGGGCGTCATCCACCGTTCCAATACCAGCCAGCCGCCGAGGTTCACTCCGTTGATTCGCCCATCGTCTTCCGGCATGGCCCTCTCATCAGTATTCCGCATCATTGCTCCGTTCCGCACAAACGACACCGCCCGCTCCAGCATACGACCGGAGCGGGCGGAAACATATGAGGCCCACACGAAACCGATTCACACGGGACCGGCTCACGCGAGAGCATCTCACGCAGAGCAGATTCACGCGACGGTGAAGGTGGTGCGCTTGAGGTCGTCGCGGCGCGACGAGTGGCCGATGAGCAGCTCGAACTCGCCGGGTTCGACGATGCGGTTCGCATCGGCGTCGGCGATGGTGCAGTCGCAGACCGGAATGTCGAACACGACGGTCGCGGTCTCGCCCGGTTCGAGCGTGACGCGGCGGAACGCCTTGAGTTCGCGGTCGGCCCAGCTGTATGAGGTGACGACGTCGCCCACGTACGCCTGCACGACCTCGGTGCCCGCGCGGCGCCCCGTGTTGGTGAGGGCGATCTCGGCGTGCACGGTGTCGGTCTGCGCGAACGTGCCGTCCGCGTTCGAGGCCCCGCCGACGATCGTCGGCTCACCGTACGCGAACGTCGTGTAGCCTTCGCCCTCGCCGAACGCGAACGCCGGGTCCTGCGTAAGGTCGGCGTAGCGGTTGCCGTGCTGGCCGCGGATCTGGTTGTAGTAGAACGGCAGGCCGGCCGCGCGGCACGGGAAGGTGATCGGGAGCCTGCCGGACGGGTTCACCTCGCCGAGGATGATCTCGGCGATGGCCTGTCCGCCCTCCATGCCCGGGTTCGGCGCCCACAGGATGGATCCGGCGCCGGACTTCGGATCGTTGCAACGGCCGGCGAGCACGCCGGAATCGCCCACGATGGAACGCGGCAGCACCTGTGGCTTGGAGCTCACCAGCACGGTGACCATCGGCTTGCCGGTCTCGCGGGAGACGTCGGCGAGTGCGTCGAGCAGCGCGTTCTGGCCGCCGAGCAGTTCAAGCGTGGCGGTGGAGCAGCCTTCGCCAATGGCCTGGATCACATCGCCCACCACGGCCACGATCAGGTCGCTTTTACGTGCGTTTTCCACGGCTTCGCCAAGCAGTGCGCGATCAATCTTGGCGGAAACGCCGATCTTCGGGCGAGGCTGTCCATCCGGGTAGAACTCGCCTTCCGGATCGGGCACCAAATCCACGATGTTGGCACCGCGAGAGTACACGACCTCGCAACCTTCCGGAGCGAGCTGCTTGAAACCATCAAGCACGGTGGTGATCATTTCACGCGGGTGGCCGTCAGGCATCCAGTTGATCTGGCCGGAGCTGCCTGCCCAGTCGCCCAGCTGGGTCTGGGCGTCATCGGCGAGCGGGCCAACGACCGCGATACGCTTCGCACCGGCCACGTTGAACGGCAGTGAACCGTCGTTCTTCAGCAATGCCACGGCTTCGCGAGCCACTTCAAGGTTGAGCTGCTGATGCTCTTCGGAACCGATCACTGCATCGATACGCTTCTGGTCGGGCAAGCGTGGATCTTCGAACAGTCCAAGACGGAACTTCAGTGCGAGAATACGAGCCACGGCGGCATCGATCAACGATTCGTCAAGCAGACCGGTCTTCACGGCTTCGATCGCACCCTCGTAGAACTTTGGCGTGGTCATCACCAAGTCGTTGCCGGACTTGACCGCATCGGCAGCAGCCTGCACATAATCAGGCTTGACCTTCTGCTCCCACACGGAACGGCCGACGTTGTCCCAGTCGGTGATGAGCGTGCCCTGATAGTTCCAAGCGCCACGCAGTTTGTCGGAAAGCAGCCACTTGTTGAAGGTGACCGGCACACCTTCGATGGATTCGTAGCCGAGCATGAAGGTGCCACAGCCTTCCTTGGCTACGCGTTCGAATGGCGGCAGGAACCAAGATTCCAGCTTGCGGTGGCTCAGGTCGGCTTCGGAAGCGTCACGCCCTCCCTGTGTTTCGGAATAGCCTGCGAAATGCTTGGCGCATGCGAGAATCGCGTCTTTGGCGAGCGGCTCGCCCGCCTTGGCTCCACCTTGATAGCCCTTGACAATGGACGATGCCATTTCGCCAATCAAGTACGGATCTTCGCCAAAGGTTTCGCCCACACGGCCCCAACGGGTGTCTCGCGCGATGCACAGCACCGGGGAGAACGTCCAATGCACGCCGGTGGTTGACACTTCCTCGGCGGTGGCACGGCCCGCGGCCTGTACCTTTTCAGAATCCCACGTGGTTGCCATGCCTAGCTGTTCCGGAAAAATGGTGGCTCCCGGCCAGAAGGAATAGCCGTGAATGCAGTCGTCGCCGATCACCAGCGGAATGCCGAGACGGGTTTTGGCGTTCACCGTTTCCACGGCTTTCGGCAGATCGGACGGCGAGGTGTGCAGAATGGAACCAACATGCTTGTTGACGATCAGATCGTCCAAATCGCCACTTCGCGCGTCAAGCTGCATCATCTGTCCGACTTTTTCCTCAAGAGTCATGCGACCAAGCAGATCGGCGATGCGTTCCTCAGTAGGAAGTTCCGGATTCCTATAGGGCAGATTTACAGTATTTTCAGTGGTTTCGGCCATGGATTGCTCACTTTCCTCATTGAAGCGATTTTCTTTAATTACCAATCGGTAGTTTAGTATATCATATACACATCCACAACTCGACATAACCCCGTCAACGCAAAAGGCGAGGGACCATCAGACCCTCGCCTTTTCGCACGCGCATGCAATGCCAATCTCAACAAGTATTTGAAATCAACGATATGCATCCCACAACGGGGATGGAAACAGCATGTTTTCCATCTGAGCCCACTCTTTGCATAAATCAACTTCAGGCTCGCGCAACCACCATAATTGCACACCATCCATGATTTCCATGGCTTTACGCACCACCGGTCGCATGCTCGACTTCCATGAACCCAATTGCGGAGGAATCAGCCAAGGATATTGCGAATAGTTCTCCCAAATATCGTCCATACGAGCAGTGAATTCATCATGCAACGGATGTTCAGGATTCAACGATTCCGCAGAAAGCACGGTAAACTTTGAAACAGACACCCCCAAGTACGCCAAAACCAAGCGTCACTATATGTGGACGCAGCAATGAACAATTCCCCTATGACAACTAGCATGGGGGGGGGACATTATTTGTAAAGCATAAAAGAAGGTCCATTCAAATGGAGAAGCCGAACGATATTAAAAGAGACTCCATATCAGTGAATTACTTTTTGAATACTGCTGCGTACAGCGGTCTCTTCTCCCTTCTTTCGGTTATTCTCACCGGCCAAGTTTCTGCGGCGTCATCGCTATATGTTGGGCTGGCGCTCGGAATTTTATCTCTTTTTTCTAGAGGCAGTACTGTTTTTATAGGTAGCCTGATTGAGCGTTTCTCAACGGTATCCCTCACCGAGACCGGTTTCGGATTCATGGTTTTTTCACTTTTGCTGCTACAACCGGCAATGGGTGGTTTTATCGGCTTCCTTTTTGCGGATTTGGCTTTGCTGGGACTCGGTCTTTCATTGGTTAATTTTGCCCTACGAGGGCATATCATCGCTACAGTAAAGGATAAAAAAATTCAGGCTTCTTTGTTTGCTTTAGTGACCATGGCAGCCAATCTTGGATCCGCGATTGGACCTCTGGGTTCGAATTACATATATAAGGCTTTCGGACAAACGCTCTTTATTGCAATCATCGTCGGACTCTATGCTTTTTCTGCTTTACTAGCTCCAATAGCGCTGACTCATCATGTCTTCATACGCAATGAGAAAAGCGGCGAGGAAAACACTTCCTCCATCGTGAAAACCATTACAGACTCGCTGAAAAGTCCCGGTACGGTTCTTGCCATCCTGGCGGTGTTCGTGGGCAGTATCATGAATGGTCAGCTTTTTGCCGGAATGGCATTGGAATTCCACTCGTTATCCGATAGTCCAGTCATAAGAGGATTGTTCTATTCCATTGATGCCATATCGGTCATAGCACTGC
>OGPJ01002047.1_pt1 | contig 13273 bp, 8 predicted proteins | sample 1552831 | NCBI WGS metagenome assembly OGPJ01 (sample SAMEA2579914, study PRJEB22360) | human gut metagenome | biome: human gut; feature: human-associated habitat; material: faeces | place: Denmark | collected 2008/2010
GAGGGGTTTCTACTTATGCCGAAAAACGTCGTAAAAGGATTTCACAAAAGAACCCCTCCACCGCCTAACGGCGGTCCCCCTCCCCTTTCAGGGGAGGCTGTTATAAGAATTGATTTCTGTGCGGTTTTTGCATTTTTATTTGACTTTTTCGGTGGGATATGGTATACTGTGATTGCAAGTATTTTGCAACGAAAAAGAAACGGAGGCATGAAGATGAAATTGTGGAAAAAAGTTTTGTCAGCGGCGACCGCAGGGGTGCTTTGCGTGGGAAGCGTTGGTGTGACAGACTTGCAGGGTGTGCTGGAGTCTGTGGGAACGGTGCTGTCGGCGAGTGCGTATGTTCCTGATTATTATGACGGCACGTACGGAGATTTGTATTACAAAGAATATGGCAGTTCAATTGAAATTGTTGGCTGCAATGAAGATGTTACTTCAATAGAAATTCCAGAGGAAATTAATGGCAAAACGGTGACAAGTATTACATACGAAGCAATTTGTGAGGTTGATGGAGATGGATATGATTTTTGGCGTGGTGCTTTTGAAGACTGTAAAAGTTTGACAGAAATCACAATACCGGACAGCGTGACAAGAATTGGAAGTCGTGCTTTTTACGGCTGTACCAGTTTGACAGAAATCACAATGCCGGACAGAGTGACGGAAATTGAGAAAGGAGCTTTTTTCGACTGTACCAGCTTAGCAGAGATTACGATACCGGACAGCGTGACAAGAATTGGAGATGATGCTTTTTACGGCTGTACCAGTTTGACATCAATCACGATACCGGACAGCGTGACAAGTATTGGAAAATATGCTTTTTCCGGCTGTACCAGTTTGACAGCAATCACAATACCAGATAGCGTGACAAGTATTGGAAAATATGCTTTTTCCGGCTGTACCAGTTTGACAGCAATCACAATACCAGATAGCGTGACAAGTATTAGCTATGCTGTTTTTAAAGATTGTACTAGCTTGACAGAAATTACAATACCAAACAGCGTGACAAAAATTGATGGCGGTAAGTTTTATAGTTATGATAGTCATGAATATGAATATGGGGGTGCTTTTTCTGGATGTACTAGTTTGATAGAAATTACGATACCAGACAGCGTGACAAGTATTGGAAACTATGTTTTTTACAATTGTACCAATCTAAAAACTATCACATTTTTGAATTTCAAAACAGGTATTGAGGAATATGCGTTTGCGAATTGTGATGCGGATATAAAATTCACCACAGAAGATACATTTGATCAAGCGAAAGAAGTTGCCAGCGTTGCCACAAATGTTACCCAACTGACAGTCAAGCACAGGGAAAGCAAGATTCCTGCTGGTGCATATAAAGGTATTACCTGCATGAAAGAAGCCACACTGGAAGAAGGCATTACGCTGATCGAAGATGATGCCTTTGCGAACTGCGACAATCTGGAAAAGATCGTCATTCCGAGAAGCGTGACTGGTATCCGCTATACGGCGTTTACCTATGACACCAAGCTGACGATGTACGGCTATAAAGACACCTACGCGGAAAAATATGCGGAGATGTTTGGGTTCCCCTTTGTGGCTCTGGACGATTCCGACACGCCGCCGGTGACGACGACCACCACCACAGAAACCACGACCACAACGACGACGACTACAACGACTGCGGCTACCGAAACCACGCCGCCTGACACGGAACCGCCTGCGACAGAAACGACGGCTTCGACTGCCCAGACGCTCCCCGCAGAATCCACCACGGCAACGACCAACACCACGGCTGCAACGGAAACTACTACAGTAACCACCGCAGCCACGACCACCACAAAACCCACACCAACTCTCGCCAAGGGCGACCTCGACGGCAGCGACAATATCGACTCCACCGACATCTACTATGCCCTTTACTACGTGGCGAACATCGCCGTGGGCAACTCCGGCGGTCTGACGCGTGAACAAATTGCTGCGGCAGATGTAGACGGCAGCGGGTTCGTTGATTCCACGGACATCTACTACATGCTCTACTACGTGGCTCTCCACGGAGCAGGTATCCACCAGACGTGGGAAGAAGTCCTTGCGAAGTAACAACGCATTATAACAACATAGCAAAAACCGGCTCCCGCATTTCCCATGCAGGAGCCGGTTTTCGATTTTCTTACATTTGCAGAATCGCCGTCAGGATTCGCAGGATCTTTGCCCCGTAGCCGACACCGCCTGCCCAGCCCCTGCCGTTGGGATTCTCCGGAATCCCCAGCCACTCCACATAGGGGGCACAGCCCCGCTGCACATACCGGAAGCGGTCGTCTACGCAGGCCTGCTGCAAGGCTGCCGTGCTGGCATAGGCTTTCAGGTGCTGGATCTGTGCACGGATTCCCAGCTGCGGCGTGGCAAAGGAATTGCCTTTTACGCCGTTGCTGGTCACGCCCATGCCGCAGAAATTGTTCTGCTCCAGCGTCACCGCCGAGCCACGAAAGGTGAAGTTCCCCGTTTCCAGACAGGACTGTGCAAAGGCAATGTCCCCGCGGATCCCTTCGGCAGCCCCCTCGCTCAGGTAGCAGGGGATCATGTCCAGTACGCTCTGTGCCACATTGGGATTCACTGCACGGAGATAGGCGGTCATCTGTGCGGCAGTCGCCTGTGCCGTGCCGGTGATCGGCGTGAGTTCGGTGGTCAGCCTGCCGCTGGCATCGGCACGGTAGACCACGCCGTCCAGCGTCACGGTGCGGCTGCGAACCAGCTTGCCGTCCTCGCCGAAATAATACAACGCCCCGTCGATCTCTTGCAGCCCCAGCAGGGCGGTTTCGGTGTCCTTGCTGAAGTAGTAGCTGCTGCTGCCGTCCGTCTGCCAGCCGGTCTGTATCTCGCCCTCTACATTATAATAGGAAAGGCTGCCGTCAGAAAAGGCGTGTATCCCTGTGTCCTGCATGCCGTATGTTTCCGAGAAGCTGTAGCGGTGTCCGTCGATTTCCTGTTCGCCGGTTTCTTTCAGTCCGCTGTCGTCGGTGTAATAGCGGTAGCCGCCGGACTCCACCCAGCCCAGAACCAGTTCGCCGGTTTCCGGATCGTAGTACCGGCGTTCTCCGTCAACTGTCCGCCAGCCGGTTTTCTGGGTGCCGGTGTAGTCGAACAGATAGGCGGTGCCGTCTATGGTGACTTCGCCGGTGACCGGTGTCCCGTCGGCATCGTAATAGCGGCGGCTGCCGTCCCCGCGGGTTTCCCATGTGCCTTGGGTGGTTGCGGTTGCCACCGGTACGGCAGGGAAGTCCTCCGCCGCTGCGGAAACACCGCCCAGCAGACAGGCAGTCCCCAGCCCCGCGGCAAGTGCCAGCCAGAATGGAAAATGTTGCAAAATAAACCTCCTTGAAAAAATTGGATTTTGCGTTCGTTATCTATTTTACCATGCTTTTTGCGGAATTGCAAGTGCTTTTTAGCATATTTGTACGATAAGGTGCTGCTGCATGCAGCGGAAAAATCGAGATTTCGTCAAAATTACGGGGGAACGGCGAAAACCGGCTTGTTCTTTGGCGGAATTGTCGAAAAAAATAACGCAGACTTTGTTGACAATACGGCAAAAATCCGCTATAATGTAGGAGAACAGAAGTAATAGGATAAGATTGAGGAAAAACAGGGGGATACCGGTGGGAGAACGCACCGGAGAAAATTGCTGCGATCTTTGCAGCAGGAGGAATTTATGTCTTTACAGGAAAAAGAAACACTGGAACTGGCACAGGCAAAAATGCAGGAATATTTGCAGGACAATGCGGTCTGCTCCATGGACGAGTATGTTCAGCACGGAACGACCAGCACATTGCAGCACTGCCTTTCGGTAGTGCGGATCAGCTGTGCCATTGCCGTTGGTCTGCATATCCGTGTAAATTATGAAAATCTGATCCTCGGGGCACTGCTCCATGATTTCTACTTGTACGACTGGCACAACCATGTGGACGAGGGTGTGCTCCACGGCTTTGCACACCCGCACATTGCCTGCAAAAATGCGGCAATGCGGTTTCATGTCAATGCAGAGGTGCAGCATATCATCACCACACACATGTGGCCCTTGACGCTGCGGTTCGTGCCCCGTTCCAGAGAAGCGGTGATCGTCTGCCTTGCGGACAAGTACTGCTCCACGCTGGAAACGGCAGCGGGCATGGTTCATGCAGCGGCAGCTCTGTTCCGGAAAAGGAGGGTCTGACAGATGGTATACAATTTAACAGAATGTGCTGCCCTTTTCTTCGCCTATGCTGCCATGGGCTGGTTTATGGAAGTCTTGTACATGGGCGTGCGGGAACGGCATCTCACCAACCGCGGCTTTCTGCTGGGGCCCTGTTGTCCGATTTATGGAGCCGGCATGCTGGGCATCACCCTGCTGTTTCAGGGTAGCCACTACGGCTATTGGCACGTGTTCTTCTCGATCATTCTGTTGTGCAGTCTGCTGGAATACGCAGTCAGTGCCCTCATGGAACGAGTGTTCCACACACGCTGGTGGGATTATCACGACATGAAGTTCAACATTCACGGACGGATCTGTCTGGAAACCATGCTGCCGTTCGGACTGCTGGGCACATTTGCCCTCTATCGCATCAATCCGTTTCTGATGATGCTGTTTCACCGGATTCCCGGCTATGTTTCCGGAAAACTGGTGACTGGTGTAGTCGTTTTGTTTCTGGCAGATCTGGTCATTTCTGTTTGCGTGCTGCGGAATCTGTCCCTGCCGGACGGTGATGCAGACCATACCGCAGAGATCTCCCGCCGCGTCTGGGAAGATCTGAAAAAGCGGCTGGGTTAAGGCGATACCGCACAAAGAGCGTCTAGCGACTTTGCACGCCATCTGCTTGCAAATTTTCCGTCATATTTCACAAAAATGCTCGTGAATACAGCAAGTATTCACTCCGCTTTTTGTTTCATCTGACGAAAAATTTGACAACGCATCTGTCGCACAATCTTTGTGCGGTATTGCCTTAAGAGTTTGTTCTGATTTTTTTGTGGTTCTGAACAAATTGAATAAAACTTTTTCGTGCATTCTGCTGTGCTTTGGCGGAATGCACTTTTTTGTGTCAGGCAGATGAAAACTGCAAAATTCCCTTGACAAAATAAATAGCATGCGTTATAATAGAACAAAGTTATTTCATAACAATGTTATTGAATACAAATAGGAGGTGGAACACTTGAAGTGTGATGCAAAAACATTTTTCGGGGTGATAAATGCGTTTCGCAGTCTGAATCTGTTTTCGCTGCTGCCGCTGTCCCGACAGGAGTATATGGTGATGTTTGTAATTGCCGGACAGCGGAAAACCAATCCGGAGGGCAGCACGGTGTCTATGGTGACACAGAAGATGCACGTGCCACAGCCGGCAGTTTCCCGCACGCTGCGTGGGCTGGAAAACGACGGTTATATCTGCCGCGAAGTATGCCGCACTGACCGGCGGAATACCTATGTGACACTGACGGCTGCCGGCGAGGCAGAGGTGCAGCGGGCGAATCAGCTGTTGGAGGATTTTCACAGGGGGATTCAGAAACGCTTTACACAGGAAGAAGCCGACCAGCTGATGGAACTGCTTCAGCGGCTCTATGCGGCGGCCTCAGAGGAACTGGAGGAAATGAAAGGAGAGAGAGCGACCAATGGGTAAACTTTTCAAAAATCTGAAACCCTACTGGAGTTCCGTGTTGCTGATCTTGGTGCTGTTGGTGGTACAGGCATTTTGTGACCTGTCCCTGCCGCAGTACACTTCGGATATTATTGACACCGGAATCCAGAACAGCGGCGTGGAACACATTCTGCCGGAACAGATCACAGCAGAAGAATTTGAAAACGCCCAGCTTTTCATGACGGAAAGCGAAAAACAGAAGTGGCAGAATGCCTATGACGGAGAACAGAGAAAGGAAAGTCTGTCGGGCAAAGATCTGGACGAACTGGACAGCGACCTGCTGGTACCGGTGCTGCTGAACTATCAGATGTCCATGATGAGTGAGGACAGCTTTCGGGAGATGCTGGCACAGCAGCAGACCGATCCCAACGCGGCGGCTCAGATGGAGCAGATGACCGTGGAGGAACTCGGTGCTGCCATGGGCGTAGAACTGCACCCGTTCCAGCGGACAGAGGAGGACAGCGACGGCAACTCGTCCACAGTGACTTGTGTCGATGTCCGCCCCGTGTTTGCGGCAATGCAGCAGAGCGGACAGCTAAATGAAGATACAGTCACCCAGATGCGTTCCCAGCTGGAAGATATGCTGGACACTATGGGGGATTCGCTGGTACAGTCTATGGGCGTTGCCTATGCGGTGCAGTGTGACAAAGACGCAGGGCTGGACGTAGACAAGATCCAGACCAGCTATCTCTGGCGAACCGGCAGCAAGATGATGGCGATGGCATTTGCCATGATGGCTGCGGCGATCTGTGTTTGTTATGTGGCTTCCCGCGTGGGTGCCGGTGTCGGACGTGATCTCCGCGGCAAGGTGTTCAGCCGTGTCATGCAGTTCTCCAGTGCGGAAATGGATCAGTTTTCCACTGCTTCACTGATTACCCGAAGCACCAATGATATTCAGCAGGTGCAGATGGTTACGGCGATTTTCCTGCGAATGCTGCTGTATGCTCCGATTCTGGGCATTGGCGGCGTTCTGAAAGTGGTAAACACCGGAGCCGGCATGGGCTGGGTCATTGTACTGGCAGTGCTGGTAATTCTGGGAATCGTCGGCGTGCTGATGGCGATCGCTATGCCGAAGTTCCAGAAAATGCAGGTGCTGGTGGATAAGGTGAATCTGGTTTCCCGTGAGATCCTGACCGGACTGTCCGTCATTCGGGCGTTCGGACGGGAAAAGACCGAGGAAGAACGCTTCGACAAGGCGAACCGCGACCTCACCAAGACCAACCTGTTTGTCAACCGTGTCATGACCTTCATGATGCCGGTGATGATGCTGATTATGTACAGCCTGACCATTCTGATCGTGTGGGTTGGTGCTCACCGCATTGACGGCGGCTCTATGCAGGTTGGCTCTATGACTGCATTCATTACGTATGCGATGATGATCGTCATGTCGTTCCTGATGCTGACTATGATGTCCGTCATGCTGCCCCGTGGTTCTGTGGCAGCCAAACGTATTGACGAAGTACTGCAAACCAAGACCTCTGTACAGGAAACAGCACAGCCGAAACATTTGCAGGACAGCAAGGGCGTGCTGACCTTTGACCATGTCTGCTTCCGCTATCCGCATGCGGAGGAGGACGCTCTGACAGACCTTTGCTTCACGGCAAAGCCCAACCAGACCACGGCAATCATCGGCAGCACCGGCTGCGGCAAGTCCACACTGGTGAACCTGATTCCACGTCTGTACGATGTCACAGCAGGCAGCATTACGCTGGACGGCGTGGAACTGCGTGACCTGCCGCTGGAAGAACTGCGGCAGCAGATCGGTTTTGTTCCGCAAAAGGGCGTGCTGTTCTCCGGTACCATTGCCAGCAACCTGCGGTTCGGCAATCCGGACGCTTCCGATGCAGAAATACAGCAGGCGGCGGAAATTGCACAGGCAATGGAATTTATCCAAGAGAAGCCCGACCGGTTCGACAGTACCATTGCACAGGGCGGTACCAATGTTTCCGGCGGACAGAAACAGCGTCTGACTATCGCCAGAGCCATTGCCAAGCACCCGAAAGTGTTCGTTTTTGACGACAGCTTCTCCGCACTGGATCTGAAAACCGATGCGGCTCTGCGAAAGGCACTGGGAGAACAGGTGCAGGACAGCACCATGATCATCGTGGCACAGCGAATCAGCACCATTCTCCATGCTGACCAGATTCTGGTTCTGGAAGAAGGCAAAATTGTCGGCAAGGGCACCCATGAGGAACTGCTGAAGAACTGTGAGGTATATCAGCAGATCGCCAAGTCCCAGCTTTCCCCGTCGGAACTGGGCTTGGAGGAAACACCGGAGGAAGGAGCGATGACAGATGGCGAATGAAAGACGGCGTATGGGCGGACGCGGACAGATGCCGGTAGAAAAGGCGAAGGACTTTAAAGGCTCTATTGGCAAACTGTTTGCATATATGAAGCAATATCATGTCGCAGTGGCCGTGGTAATTCTGTGTGCAATTGCCTCCACCGTGTTCAGCGTGATCGGACCGGACATTCTGGGTAAGGCGACCACGGAACTTTCCAACGGACTGCTGGCGAAGATTCAGGGAACTGGCAGCATTGATTTCACCAAGATCGGACAGATTTTGCTGTTTGTGCTGGGACTGTATCTGCTGAGTACTCTGTTCAGCTTTGTGCAGGGCTGGCTGATGACCGGTGTCACACAGAAAGTCTGCTACCGCATGCGGAGAGACATTTCGGAAAAAATCGACCGCATGCCAATGGCATATTTTGAAAGCCGTACCTACGGCGAAGTGTTGTCCCGCATCACCAACGACGTGGACACACTGGGACAGAGCCTGAACCAGAGCATCACCCAGATCATCACTTCCGTGGCGACTATGGTCGGCGTACTGGTAATGATGCTTCGTATCTCGCCGCTGATGACTCTGATCGCTGTGGTAATTCTCCCGATTTCCGTAACACTGATTTCTCTGGTGGTGAAAAAATCCCAGAAGTACTTCAAGCAGCAGCAGGAATATCTGGGACACATCAACGGACAAGTGGAAGAAACCTACGCCGGTCATACAGTGATTCAGGCGTATAATAAGGAAAAGGACATGGTGCAGCAGTTTCAGGAAACCAACGATACCCTGTACCACTCCGCATGGAAATCCCAGTTTCTGTCTGGCTTGATGCAGCCGATCATGATGTTCGTGGGCAATCTGGGTTATGCCGCTGTGGCACTGTCCGGCGGTCTGCTGGCGATTCGCGGCACGATCACCATTGGTGACATTCAGGCGTTTATCCAGTATGTGAAGAACTTCACCCAGCCCATGCAGCAGATCGCACAGGTACTCAATCAGGTGCAGTCTATGGCTGCGGCAAGCGAACGTGTCTTTGAATTCCTCGAAGAAGCGGAAGAAGTGCAGACAGCAGAGCACCCGCTGGAACTGGCAAACGTGGAGGGTAATGTTGATTTTCAGCATGTTTCCTTTGGTTACCAGCCGGAGCAGTGCGTGATCCACGATTTCAGTGCCAAGGTAAAGTCCGGACAGAAGATCGCCATTGTAGGCCCCACCGGTGCCGGAAAAACCACAATGGTGAAGCTGCTGATGCGGTTCTATGATGTCAGTGGCGGTGCGATCCTGCTGGACGGCCATGATGTGCGGGACTTCGACCGCCACAAGCTGCGGGAATCTTTCGGCATGGTGTTGCAGGACACATGGCTGTTTCAGGGTACCATTATGGAGAATATCCGGTACGGCAGACTGGACGCGACAGATGAAGAAGTCATTGCCGCCGCAAAGGCTGCCCATGCGGACAGCTTTATCCGCCAGCTGCCGGACGGCTACCAGATGGAACTGAACGAAGATGCCAGCAACGTTTCACAGGGACAGAAACAGCTGCTCACCATTGCCCGTGCCATTCTGGCGGACAATCGGGTCATGATTCTGGACGAGGCGACCTCCTCTGTGGATACCCGTACAGAAATTCTGATTCAAAAGGCAATGGATCACCTCATGGAGGGCAGAACCAGCTTTATCATTGCCCACCGGCTGTCCACCATTCGCAATGCCGATATGATTCTGGTCATGAAGGACGGGGACATCATCGAGCAGGGCACCCACGAAGAACTGCTGGAGAGGAACGGATTCTATGCCGATCTGTATCGTTCACAATTTGCCCAGACTGCATAAAGCGGTACCGCACGAAGAATAGCATTCCCTTGAAAATGCCTCGTACAGCGTTGTGCTGTGCGGGGCATTTTTGCATTTGCAGGGAAATTTTGCAGGGCAGGCGGCTTTCGTGGTTTTTATGGATTTTGGGATATGGCTTTCGTACTTTTCCGTGTTTTTTGCATAAAAAGGGCTTGCCAAACGGGAAAGATTGTGCTATAATGTTGGTATCTGTTGTTCTGTCCGCAGGAGGGGAACGGCGGAACACACTTTCCGGATTCTGTTGCTGGAATCCGGCGATCATCTTATCATTTAAGGAGGACTTTCATGGCAACCACCAAAATCCAAGCTGCCCCACAGACTGCGAAACGCAGTTTCAGTGCCGGCAGTGTCATCTCTGCAATCGGCAGATGGATCGTCCGGAACCGGATCTATCTCATCGCCTTTGCCATTCCGGCTGTGCTGACCTATCTGGCATACGCCCTTTTCGGACTCTACCCCTTTGGCGAAGAATCCGTGCTCTGTCTGGACCTGAACGGACAGTATGTGTATTATTTCGAGGCACTCCGTGATGCGTTCTGGGGTGACGGCAGCATCTTCTACAACTGGTCGCGAAATCTTTCCGGCGAGTTTATGGGCATTATTGGCTATTATCTGGCGAGCCCGTTCACGCTGATCGTCATGCTCCTGCCGGAGAAATTCATGCTGAGCAGCCTGCTGATCATGCAGCTGTGCAAGCTGGGTGCAGCCGGTGCAACATTTAACTACTTCTTACAGAAACGCCGCGGCGTACAGCCGTACCCGTCACTGCTCTTTTCCACCATGTATGCGATGATGGCATACGGCGTGATCCAGCTGATCGACCCCATGTGGCTGGACGGTCTGGTATTCCTGCCGCTGATCATGCTGGGCATTGAATATCTGGTCGATGACGGCCGCCGGCTGAATTTCATCATTCCGCTGGCACTGATGTGTGTGGCAAACTTCTACATCGGCTACATGATCTGCTTCTTCGTGATCCTGTACTTCCTGTTTTATCTGTGCTTCGGCTCGGACAAGAAGCGGAAGGGTTATGACTATTTCACCGCGTTTGTACGGATCGCGTATTCTTCCGTCATTGCACTGGCATGTGCGGCATTCATGCTGCTGCCGGTGTACAACGCTCTGAAACTGGGTAAGTTCGAATTCACAGATCCGGACTACAGCTTCCGGTTCCAGTCGTTCCCGCTGAGCAAGAAACTGCTGGAAAATGCACAGGATTCGCCGCTGCTGGTGTTCCTGTGCGACCTGCTGGACATGTTCCCGCAGCTGCTGCCGGCACAGTATGACTCTGTAAACGTACAGGGCAAGCCGGAAATCTACTGCGGTCTGCTGACACTGGTTCTGCTGCCCCTGTTCTACCTGAACAAAAAGGTCAACCGGAAAAAGAAGATCGGTTATTCTCTGCTGATCGCTGTGATGGTAATGTGCATGCTGATCACACCGATAGACATGATGTGGCACGGCGGACAGGTGCCGAACTGGCTGCCGTTCCGCTATGCATTCCTGCTGTCCTTTGTGTTCCTGACCATGGCGGCAACTGCATTCGCAAACCGCGATGGCATTGAAAAGAAGCACCTGATCGGATCGGCAGTGATAATGGCGGTCATCATTGCCATTGTTGCCGGTCTGAAATTTGACCAGATGGCAAAGGGTGCTGTCTGGATCTCTGCGGCACTCATGGGCATTTACCTGATCCTGCTGTACTTCATGCTGGGCGGAAAGATTACGCAGGGCAAGCGTGGCGTAAGCGTTGCCCTGACCACTATGATGCTGATCATGGTAGGCGGCGAAGCAACCTACAACGCTGTAGATTCCATGAAGGACATCGACAAGGAAGTGGCATACTCCACCCGTGCCTCCTATCAGAACTACGTGCAGAACGGACGTGCGGCAACACAGATGCTGGAGGAAAAGGACGACGGCTTCTACCGTGCGGAAAAAACCTTCTTCCGCTGTGTCAACGATAATGCGGCATTCGGACTGAAAGGTATCTCGCACTCCAGTTCTGTTATGAACACCCGTGCCATCAATTTCATTGAAACCTTGGGTTACTGCATGCACAGCTACTATACCCGCTATGACGGCAACACCGAAATTGCGGACTCTCTGCTGGGTATCAAGTATGTGCTGGACCGCGGGGAAAGCGGTGATCAGAACCGCCGTCTGAATCCGGCATATGAAGCACGCTGGGCATACGACTATACCAACGAAAATGGTACTGCAAAGACCATTACCGCTTATGAAAATACCAACGCTCTGTCTATCGGCTACATGGTAGACGAGGATGTGCAGAAGATCGATCATCTGGGCAACGACAATCCGTTCAACAGCCAGAACATCTTCATGAGCACCATGAGCGGACAGACCACATTTGACGAAAACGGACAGTTCCAGAGCTGGCACGAGTATTACACACCGCTGAATCTGGCAGAAAATCCGATCGTCAGCGATGCAATCACCACAAGCCCCTACGGCGAACAGACCAAGTATGACGTGACTGGCGACGGCGACCCCACTGTGGACTTCCATTTGGTGGCAGAGTCCAACGAACCGATCTACATCTACTTCAAGACCGAGTTCCAGAAGAAAGTCAACCTGTGGATGTCCACATGGAACGACAGCGAATGGAGCGAGGCAGAAAACGGCTGGAAGGAATCCAACAGCGGCGACTTCACTTGGAAAGATGCCGATGAATACGCCAAGAACAACGGCGGCTTCCAGTCCATGGGCGAATACTTCGAGGGTGATAACTACATTGCTCTGCGTCTGGGTACCTTTGAGCCGGGCACGAAGATCACCCTGCGTATGACCATTGCCAATGAGGAAAAGTTCACCATTGTCAAGAACTTCCTGTTCTACACCTATCATCCGGACGTATTCCAAGAGGATATTGACATTCTGAAGCAGAATCAGTGGCAGATCGATACCAAAAAGAGCAACGACCGGAAGCTGACCGGTACCATTACCGCAGAAGACGGTCAGATCATGATGACTTCCATTCCGGATCAGCCGGGCTGGACCGTCAAGGTGGACGGCAAGAAGGTCGATCAGGTGGCAATCGTAGATGCCATGATCGGTGTGCCGCTGTCTGCCGGAGAACATACCGTGACCATGACCTACACACCGCCGGGGTGGTGGATCGGCATGGGCACACTGGCAGGCGGTATTATCCTGATCGTGCTGTTCTGGTTCGGTGACCGCAAGCGGTATGCTGCAATGCTGGCAGAGATCGAAGCTGAAAAGGAACGGGAACAGCAACAGGCGAAAAAACGCGTGAAGCTGAAGTCCGGTACCAAGGACAAGGCAAATGACGACTCTCCGGAAAAGCTGCTGGAAAAACTGGAGGCACTCCACCAGCAGGGCATTCTGGACGACAAGGAATTTGCAGCCAAAAAGGCGGAAATTGAAAAGAAAAAGAAAGCGGACGGTAAACAGACATAATCGTTGGTTTTCGTAAGGGCAATACCGCACAAAGATTGTGCGACAGATGCGTTGTCAAATTTTTCGTCAGAT
>OGPJ01002053.1_pt1 | contig 13255 bp, 7 predicted proteins | sample 1552831 | NCBI WGS metagenome assembly OGPJ01 (sample SAMEA2579914, study PRJEB22360) | human gut metagenome | biome: human gut; feature: human-associated habitat; material: faeces | place: Denmark | collected 2008/2010
AACTGATGAATATTCCGGATAACTATAAGGTACTTTTCCTTCAGGGCGGCGCTTCCCAGCAGTTTGCCATGATCCCGATGAACCTTATGAAAAATAAGGTCGCAGATTATATCGTAACAGGTCAGTGGGCAAAGAAAGCTTATCAGGAAGCTCAGAAATATGGAAAGGCAAACAAGATCGCATCTTCTGAGGACAAAACTTTCAGCTATATCCCGGACTGCAGTGATCTGCCGATCAGCCCGGATGCAGACTATGTATACATCTGTGAGAATAACACCATTTACGGCACAAAATTCAAAAAACTTCCAAACACAAAAGGCAAGACTCTGGTAGCAGATGTATCCTCCTGCTTCCTGTCTGAGCCTGTAGATGTAAGCAAATATGGTATTATCTATGGCGGCGTTCAGAAGAACATCGGACCGGCAGGTATGGTTATCGTGATCATCCGTGAGGATCTGATCACAGAGGATGTTCTTCCGGGAACACCAACCATGCTTACATACAAAACACATGCAGATGCAGGTTCTCTTTACAATACCCCGAATGCTTACTGCATCTATGTGTGCGGAAAAGTTTTCAAATGGCTGAAAGCTATGGGTGGACTGGAAGAAATGCAGAAGAGAAATATCGAAAAAGCAAAGATCCTCTATGATTATCTGGATCAGAGCAAACTCTTCAAAGGTACTGTAGAGCCAAATTCCCGTTCTCTTATGAATGTTCCTTTTGTTACAGGTGACAAGGATATGGATGCAAAATTCGTAAAAGAAGCAAAAGCAGCAGGTTTTGTAAACCTTAAAGGACACAGAACAGTAGGCGGTATGCGTGCAAGTATCTACAATGCAATGCCAAAAGAAGGCGTAGAAGCTCTCGTTGCATTCATGAAAAAATTCGAGGAGGAAAATGCATAATGTTCCAGTATAAATGCCTCAATCCAATTTCCCAGACAGGTCTCGGCCTGTTTGGTGAAGAATACAAACAGACAGAAGACATGAACAATGCCGATGCAGTTCTGGTAAGAAGTGCAAAAATGCATGACATGGAACTCCCGGAGAATGTCAAAGTTATCGCACGTGCAGGTGCAGGTGTCAACAACATTCCGGTTGACGCGTGTGCAGAAAAAGGTATTGTTGTATTTAATACACCGGGAGCAAATGCAAATGGTGTCAAAGAGCTTGTCCTTGCAGGTATGCTTCTTGCTTCCCGTGATATTGTCGGTGGTATTGAATGGGTAGCACATGAAGAAGACAAAGAACACATCGACAAACTGGCTGAGAAACAGAAAAAACAGTTTGCAGGATGTGAGATCAGCGGTAAAAAGCTTGGTATCATTGGTCTAGGTGCAATCGGAGCTATGGTTGCAAACTCTGCAACACATCTTGGAATGGAAGTCTACGGATATGACCCGTTCATCTCCATTGATGCAGCATGGAACCTGTCCCGCGACATCCATCACATCCAGAATGTAGAAGATATCTATCGCACCTGCGATTATATCACCATCCACGTGCCGCTTTTGGACAGCACCAAGGGCATGATCAACAAAGCGGCGATCGAAGAGATGAAAGACGGCGTGGTTCTTCTGAACTATGCAAGAGATCTTCTCGTTGACGAGGATGCTGTTCTCGCGGCTTTAAAGGCCGGAAAAATGAAGAAATATGTGACCGACTTTGCAAATCCGAAGGTAGTCGGTGCAGAGGGAACGATCGTTACCCCGCACCTTGGAGCATCCACCAAAGAATCCGAGGACAATTGTGCTGTGATGGCAGTCAAGGAAATCCGTGATTTCCTTGAGAACGGAAACATCAGAAACTCCGTCAACTTCCCGAACTGCAGCATGGGCGTATGCACAGGCGCAGGCCGTGTGACGATCTGCCACAAGAATATCCCAGGTATGCTGGGAGCCTTCACAACCGTTATGGGTAATGCGGATGTCAACATCAGCGATATGACAAACAAAGGTAAAGGCGATTACGCTTACACGATGATGGATCTGGAAAGCGAAGCAACCGAGGAGATAGTAAAAGCCCTCGAAGCAGTTGATGGTGTATTAAAGGTTCGTATCATTAAATAAAGAGAATCAAAGAAAATCAAAAAGTGACAGGAAAAGGCGGTGCCCGAAAACAGGGGTACCGCCTTTTCTTGTCAAGAACGGCAGAAGTTACTGCTGTTTGACTTCCTTTGGGTAAAGAATAGCACAAAAAAGAGAACTGCCCTGGGACAGTTCTCTTTGCCTGTAATGTATGGTTACGAAAAGATTTTCAGATCCGTTTCCAGACGGCTCCGCCGCGTACATCGGTAACTTCAATGCCCTGTGCTTTCAGACCGTCACGGATCTTATCTGCTTCCGCAAAGTTTTTGGCTTTCTTTGCTTCATATCGTTTTAAAACGAGCGCATCAATTTCCGGATCTCCCTCGCCGGTAATCTGATAACCGGATGCGGTGGAAGCGAAAGTAGTCTTTACGGCCTCTTTTCTCTTTTCCTCTGCATGGGAGAGGAGTGCAAGACCGAGCACCTGATCGAAATTGTCGAGAAGAGCCAGCTTTGTTGCATCGTTCATATCTGCCTTTAAGACATCATACAGCGTTGTGATGGCAAGCGAAGTATTGAGGTCAGCGTCGAGTGCTTTCTGGAATTTTTCTTTTAAAACACTCATGGAAGCTTCATCGACGGATCCGTTCTCCGGATTTAAAGCGGCGATACGGGCAATCAGCTTGTCGTAGGCAATTTTTGCGTTGTCCAGGTTCTCCCACGTAAACACAAGCGCTTTGCGGTAATGGGACTGCAGGCAGAAGAAACGGTAGACGAGCGGATCGTAGCCTTTTTCTTCCAGAAGAGAAACCGTCAGGAACTCACCTTTTGATTTCGACATTTTTCCGGTCGAGGTATTCAGGTGATGTACATGGAACCACTGCGGGCACCATGCATGGCCAAGGTAGCTTTCGGACTGCGCAATCTCGTTGGTGTGGTGCGGGAAGGCATTGTCCACGCCGCCGCAGTGCAGGTCGAGGTATTCTCCGTTGTATTTCATGGAGATACCGGAGCACTCAATGTGCCATCCCGGATAACCGATGCCCCATGGAGAGTCCCATTTGAGCGCCTGGTTCTCGAATTTTGATTTGGTAAACCAGAGAACGAAATCGTTTTTGTTGCGTTTGTTGGTATCTTCCTCTACGCCCTCGCGGACACCAACGGCAAGATCATCCTCATCGTGGTCGTTGAATACATAGTAGTGGTCAAGACGGCTGGTGTCAAAGTAAACATTTCCGCCGGCAAAGTAAGCGTAGCCGGTGTCCATCAGTTTTTCAATGATTTTGATATATTCGTCAATGCATCCCGTTGCCGGCTGTACGACATCCGGGCGCCTGATGTTCAGCTTTTTGCAATCCGCAAAGAATGCATCGGTGTAATACTGTGCGATTTCCATGACTGTTTTGTGCTCGCGCTTTGCACCTTTGACCATCTTGTCCTCGCCGGTGTCCGCATCGGAGCTTAAATGGCCGACATCGGTGATGTTCATGACACGGTTGACGTCGTAGCCTTCATAGCGGAGTGCCTTTTCCAGGACATCCTCCATAATATAACTGCGCAGGTTTCCGATGTGCGCAAAATGATAAACGGTAGGTCCGCAGGTGTACATTTCTACACGGCCCGGTGTGTGTGTCAGGAATTCAGCTTTTTTATGGGTTGCAGAATTATAAAGATACATAAAAGAAGTCTCCTTTTTTCTTTTCGTGCGGATACGGATGCAGAAGTGATGATACACAAGAAAGCAAAAAAGCGTCTGCTGTATCCGACAAGGATATCAGAGACGCCGCGTGCGGTGCCTGTTTTCCGTGTACTGCACTGGTTCCTTATTAAAATTAATATTAGCAGGATTTTTTTTTGATGTCAATAGTCCGGAGACTGTCGAAGACAAAAAGTAAGAAAGTGATTTCGGTGTGAGCGGTCTTCATGGAAGGCTTTGCTTTGTAAAAGAAGGAAACGAAAGTAAAAAACGAAAGTAAAAAACAGTATGACGCTCTTAAATAAGAAGAAATGTGATTTTCAGAAGTCTGTTTTTGCGTCCGGCAGGATTCTTTCCCGGAGCAAAATCTGAAACAAATACAAAAAGACAGTGCTGCAGAACGCAAATGGAAAGAAACAATTATTTGTGTAATCTTTTTTTATTATAAAACCGAAGAATACAGGAAAATAGAAAAACAGCATCAGAACAATACCCAAAAAGAGGAAAATAGAGGATTTTGATGACTTTAAATGCAGTTTATACACTTTTCTCCTGCATCGGATATTGACAAACAGAGAGAGTTCTGGTTATAATGAACCCAGTTGTTTTTGGACAAACGGACAAATGTACGGGCATGAGGGATGAAGAAAACAAATCTTGTTGGACGCATCTCCTTTTTGTACTATTCGTTTTGATGTGGTAAAGTGCCAAAATGAAAAACGGTGGAATGGCGAAGCCGTTCCGGCAAATGTCCGGATGATGCAAAAACAACGCGAATCCATGAAAGGAGTTAGGAAGAAATTATGAAAAGAAAAATTGTAAGCGCATTACTTGTTATGAGTATGACTGCAAGCCTGGTTGCCTGTGGAAATTCCGGCAGCGGAAGTTCTGATCCGGCGGATGAGAGTGTAAGCGTAAGCAGCAGCGCATCTTCCGAAAGCGATGCAAGCGCATCTGCAAGCAGTGAGAGCGAAGCCGAGGCAGAGGAGTCCGAAATGCCGGAAGGATACGACGAGACCAGCACAGAGCTCTATAACGAGGCACTGGGCGATTTCAACGATGCACTTGCTACTGCAAAGGAAGCAGAAACGGTGGATGAGAGATATGCCCTGATGGCAGTTGCCGAGGGAAAACTGATGGAGTCCGCCATGATGTACCCGCTCACCTCAAGAGGTGGTACGTACGCGATGTACAGAATGGCTCCGCGCACCAAGGACTATACCCTTTGGGGAAGCGATCGGGACCGTTATCATCAGTATGTTGTAACAACTGACTTTATCAAAGCAGAAGATTACAACGAGATGAGAGCAAAATGGGATGAGCTCAAAGGAACAGGAACCTATGAGAGCTGGGTAAAAGAATATCTGGCAGGAAAAGGTTACACCTTAAAAGACAGCTTCTCCATGCCGTATGCGAGCGATCCGGTAACATGGGACGGACTTGCAACTTCCCGTGCGGCAGATACCGATGCGATCATCAATACCTATGACGGCCTGATGGAGTACGACGTAGAGGGAACTCTGCAGCCGGCACTGGCAGAATCCTATGAAGTATCTGATGACGGACTGACCTATACCTTCCACCTTCGTAAAGATGTAAAATGGACTGATTCCCAGGGACGTGAAGTGGATACTGTAAAAGCAGATGATTTCGTGGCCGGAATGCAGCACATGTGTGATGCACAGGGCGGTCTGGAATACCTGGTACAGGGCGTGATCAAAAACGCATCCCAGTACATCAGCGGCGAAATTACCGATTTCGACGAGGTTGGTGTGAAAGCAGTAGATGATTATACCGTAGAGTACACACTTGAGGAGCCATGTAGCTACTTTGAGACTATGCTCGGTTACACCATCTTCATGCCGATGAGCAGAAGCTACTATCAGTCCCAGGGCGGTAAATTTGGTGCTGAGTATGATTCCTCCGCAGCAGATTATCAGTACGGAAAAGATTCCAACTCGATCGCATACTGCGGACCGTACCTGGTAACCAACGCTACAGCGAAAAATACCATCGTATTCAAACTGAGCGATTCTTACTGGAACAAAGACAACGTAAACATTAAAACCCTGACCTGGCTGTTCAATGACCAGTCTGATGTTACCAAAATGTACACAGATGCAAAAGCAGGTACCGTTGACTATGTAAACCTGAACACCTCCACTATGGAGACAGCAAAATCCGAAGGTCTGTACGACCAGTACGCAGTAGTTTCAGATACCGACGCTACTTCCTTCATGGGATTCTACAATATCAACCGTACTGCGACTGCAAATGCCAACGACGGAACAACAGCAAAGAGTACAAAGTCTGACGAAGAAATCCAGAGAACAAACAAAGCACTGCAGAACGTTCACTTCAGAAGAGCGATCAGCTTTGCAGCAGATCGTGGCGCTTACAATGCACAGCAGGTTGGCGAGGATCTGAAGTATACTTCCCTTAGAAATACCTTTACCCCGGGATATTTCGTAAGCCTGTCAAAAGACACTACCATTCAGATCAACGGAACCGACACAACCTTCCCGGCAGGCACCTACTATGGTGAAATCGTACAGAAACAGATCGACGCCGACGGCGTGAAGATCAAAGTATGGGATGCCGAAAACAAGACCAGCGATGGTTTTGATGGATGGTACAATCCGGAAAACGCAGTAGAAGAACTGAATACCGCAATCGAGGAGCTCGCAGAAGACGGTATCACCATCGATGAGAGCAACCCGATCCAGATTGAGTATCCATATCCGTCTGCAGTAGAAGTTTACACCAACAAAGCAAACTCCTACAAGAAATCAGTAGAGGCTGCCCTTGGCGGAAAAGTTGTGATCAATCTGGTTGATGCCGTAGACCTGGATGGATGGTACTATGCAGGATACTATGTAAACTATGGTTATGAACAAAACTACGACGTATATGATGTCTCCGGATGGGGTCCGGACTTTGGTGATCCGTGCTCTTATCTGGATACCATGCTTCCGGACTACGAAGGATACATGACCAAATGTTTCGGTATCTTCTAATTTTGGAAAAGGTAAAATTGGAAAGACCAGAATAGTTGAAAGCCAATGAATAAACCGGCAGGGGGATGGGGACAAAAAAAGCCATTCCCCTGTCATATTGTGTTAAGGAATGAGAGAATATGACAAAATATCTTTTTAAGCGTTTGTTGCATGGCCTTGTTTCCGTAGTAATCGTCGTTGGATGCGTTATGACTATGATCTATTCTCTGATGGACCGAAATCTGATTTTCGCACAGGATACCACCTATTCCCATCAGAGCAATAACCAGAAAAAGGTGTACAAATATCAGAAGTGGGAGACATACGGATATCTTGATTATGTAACCTATGCAGATTATTTGAACGCTCTCAAAGCAAAAGGCGAAATTGACGAGGATACGAGATCCAAAGCAGTAGCATTCGGAAGAACGAAAGACCAGGATTCAGAACTGGTATCTGAATATGTAAAGGAATTTACAGCTTATTATAAAGCAAAAGGTTACACCGTAAGAAGATACGATGCGATCATGATGGGTAAGAAAAAATATGCCAACGGCGGACAGCAGCAGCTGTTTGCATACAGGGATATTCCGCTTGCAACGCGTCTCGGAAAATATTTTTCCGGTTTGATTGACATCGACAGCATTCACGATGCTGCAAAGGTAGAAGGTAAGAGGGGGATTACATTTACCTTACACGATCCGGTATATGGGGGAAAGAAATTTTCACCGGCCATCATGGGAAATGGCACAACACACAAGTACCTGATGTACTTTGACTCAAAATTCCCATATTTCCATCAGAATATAATCACCATAAATTTAGGAAAGTCCTATTCCGTAAATGAGGGTGTGGATGTAGCACTGACCATGACCCGCGCGCAGGGATCCTACGTAAAATCGGAGATTACCTACCCAAGCGGTCTGGTGGAATACAGTGCAGACGATCTGCACAGCGCAACGTATATGAGCGAATCTCAGGATGCAAGCGCTGTTCATTCCGATCGGTTCACAGATGACTATACCAACGTGGATACAGTTAAGAGTTGTAAATCAAAAATCGGCTATTCCTTTGTGATCGGTATCATTGCCGTGATTCTTTCCTATCTCATCGCAGTGCCGCTTGGCATTCTGATGGCGAGAAAGAAAGACAAACTGGTTGACCAGCTTGGAACCATCTATATTGTATTCATTATAGCAGTACCTTCACTGGCCTATATCTTCCTGTTTAAGGCAATCGGAGGAAAAATGGGTCTGCCAACCACCTTTGACATGGATTCGAAGAGCAAGCTGATGTATATTCTGCCGATCGTTTCTCTGGCACTGCCGCAGGTGGCAAACCTGATGAAATGGCTGCGTCGATACATGATCGACCAGATGAACTCCGATTACGTAAAATTCGCAAGATCCGGTGGACTGACAGAGGGAGAAATCTTTACGAAACACATTTTGAAGAACGCAGCGATTCCGATCGTGCAGGGTGTTCCGGCGAGCGTACTGTTCGCACTGACCGGAGCCATCATCACCGAGCGTGTGTACGTAGTACCTGGTGCCGGTAATCTGCTGACCGAAGCAATCAGCAAATATGATAATGGTGTTATCGTAGGTGTTACACTGTTCTACGCAGTGCTCTCCGTGATTTCCATCATCCTGGGCGACGTTTTGATGTCCATGGTGGATCCGCGAATCTCATTCTCAACGAAAGACAGGTAGGGACTTATGAATTATGATTTAGATAAATTCGGTCTGTCTGAGGAAGAACTGTTTTCTCCTGTAGATAACAGCTCTCTGGAGTCTGAGAAAATTACGGCTCCGAGATATTCCTACTGGCATTCCGTGTTCCGCGTATTTTTTAAGAAAAAAATCAATATTGCCGTACTTTGCCTCCTGGGTGTGATTCTGCTGATGACGTATGTGTATCCGCTCTTTGTGGAGTACGACCGTTTCGCCAATCTGATGAACGGCGCGACAAAACATCTGTCTCCAAGCAAAGCCTTGCAGCAGCTTGGATTCAATATTCACTGGATTTTAGGATCCGGTGCTTCCGGACAGTCGACATTTGACGCTGTCTGGTTTGGTTCCAGAATTTCAGTTTCCCTGGCGTTTATCTGTGCGCTCATCAACCTTTCGATTGGTGTAATTGTCGGATCTGTCTGGGGATTTTCGAAGAAGGTTGACGTTTTCATGATGGAGGTTTACAACATCATCGGAAATATTCCGTATGTACTTCTGATCTCCGTCCTGGTGCTTATTTTTTCTCCGAGCTTCTGGACCATGGTATTTGCACTGACCGTTACCGGATGGCTTGCCATCGCGTACTTTATCCGTACGCAGGTCGTTATCATCCGTGACAGAGAGTATAATCTGGCATCGAAATGTCTTGGAACTTCGATTTTCCGCATTGCGATGAAGAATATTCTCCCGTTTATGACATCTGTCATTGTTACTCTGGCGGCAACTGAGATTCCGTCCTACATCTCTTACGAGGTGTTCCTGGCTTACATCGGTATGGGACTTTCTGACATGTCTCTGGGAAGACTGATTTATGAGGCTGAGGGCGCCATGCTGACACCGGGATGGGGATTCGAATTCTGGAGTCCGGTTGTTGTCGCTTCAATTATCACCGTAGTATTATATGTAGTTGGACAGAACCTTGGAGATGCGTCCGACCCGAGAACACATATGTAGGAAGGAAAGCCGCATGGAAGATAAAAAAGTATTATTATCGATTAAGGACTTACAGGTAAAATTCCGTGTCCGCGGCCGTATCCTGACGGCAATTCGGGGCGTAACGCTGGATATTTACGAGAACGAGTCCATTGCTATCGTAGGAGAGTCCGGCGCCGGTAAATCCGTATTCACAAAAGCGTTTGCGGGAATGCTGGACAGCAACGGCTTCATCGACCAGGGAGATATCATTTTTAACGATGCCGAGCTGAGCGATACCGTTGTGCCGCTGAACTCTTATGCGAAAAAGACCATCGCATCCACCTGGGAAAAGCTGAATGACTATTCCAAACTGGAATATGGTTCAGAAGTATTTCTGAAAATGAAGGCTCTGGAGCAGGAAAAAGAAGAAAAAATGACACTGAGCGAGGAAGAGCGCGAGAAAGCAGATGCTGAAATTAAGAAACTCGTAGTAAAGAGAACCGAACTTTTCAACTACAAGCAGACACTCGATACTTCCAAAGAAAAAGCGAAGGTTAAAGAGACATCCGCCGAGATTTCCAGACTGGATGGAGAAATTAAGGCTCTGCAGAAAGCAAAAGAGGAAAAAATCAAGGCTCACAAACAGGCTGCCATGAACGATACGGCCTACAAACAGGCATATGATGCAAAGATGGCAGAGTACAAAAAAGAGTACGCCGGCCTGACAGCAAAAGAAATTACGGACGAGACAAGAAAGAGAAATGAGATTCTTGCCAAAGAGATCTATCTTTCTGTTGGACGTTACAAACTGCGCAAAAAAGTCCGCATGATTAAAAAGCTGCACGAGGCATTCAAAGCTGCAATGGAGCGCGGTGTGGATCTGAACGATGAGCAGAAACGGAACAGCGTTTTCGACCAGGCAACTTTCCGTGTACGCTATCTGGATGAAACGCCGGAGCAGCTTCATGGAACCTGTATCATTAACCTGGCAAAAATCCAGGATCCGAATGACTGGGGCCAGATCCGCGGCAAGAAAATTGCAACCGTATTCCAGGATCCGATGACTTCCCTGAACCCGATTATCACAATCGGAAAACAGATCACTTCTGTTATCATGAAGCATCAGAATGTTAGCGAGGTGGAAGCGAGAGCACAGGCGCTTGAGCTGATGGAAAAGGTTGGTATTCCGAACGCAGAGCAGCGTTTCGATGATTATCCGTTCCAGTATTCCGGCGGTATGAGACAGCGTATCGTTATTGCGATTGCACTTTCCTGCCGTCCGAAGATTCTGATCTGCGATGAGCCGACAACTGCGCTGGACGTTACGATTCAGGCACAGATCCTGAAGCTGATCAAGGATCTTCAGAAAGAGTACAACTACACCATCGTGTTTATTACCCACGACCTTGGTGTCGTAGCGAATATCGCAGACCGTGTTGCCGTTCTGTACGCAGGACAGATCATCGAGTTTGCGAACGTAGAAGAGCTGTTCTACGATCCGCGCCATCCGTACACCTGGGCGCTGCTTTCTTCCCTGCCGCAGCTTGCGGAGCGGAATACAAAGCTGTTCTCAATTACCGGTACCCCGCCGTCTCTGTACAACAAGATTATCGGAGACCCGTTCGCGCCGCGTAACCAGTACTGTCTGAAAATCGACACACTGGAAGAGCCGCCGATGTTCAAAGTAACGGATACCCATTACGCCAAAACCTGGCTGCTGGATCCGAGAGCACCAAAGACGGAGAAGCCGGAGGCAATTCAGAATATTCACGAAAAATTATTAAAAGCATACAACTTATAGGAGAGTTTGAAAGTGTCTACAAAGCAGGAAAGCAAGACCACTGTTTCGCATCTGCCGGAGCATGGTCCGATTGACGAAAATGGAAGAGAAATCTTACTGCAGGTAAAAAATGTAGATATCACTTTCGGCAAGGGCGATGACGCAGTCAAAGCGGTAAAAAATGCTTCTTTTGACATCTACAAGGGAGAAACCTTCTCCCTCGTAGGCGAGTCCGGTTCCGGAAAGACCACGATCGGCCGTGCGGTCATTCGTGTCAACCCGTGTTCCGCAGGAGAGATCCTGTACAAGGGTGTTAAAATTTCCGGCAAGATTCCGCATTCCCTGGACCGGGAGGTTATCCGAAACATTCAGATGGTATTCCAGGATCCTGCCGCATCGTTAAATGAGCGTGCGACGGTCGATTACATCGTATCCGAGGGTCTTTACAACTTCCATCTGTACGAGAACGAGGCAGACCGTGTGAAAAAGGTAGAGAACATGATCAACGAAGTTGGTCTTCTGCCGGAGCACCTGACCCGTTACCCACATGAGTTCTCCGGCGGACAGCGCCAGCGTATCGGTCTGGCCCGTGCCATGGTTATGGAGCCGGAGCTGGTTGTAGCCGATGAGCCGATCTCCGCACTGGACGTATCGATCCGTGCCCAGGTCCTCAATCTGCTGAAGAAATTCCAGAGAGAAAAACAGGTTACTTATCTGTTTATCGCCCATGACCTTTCCATCGTACGGTTCATTTCCGACCGTATCGGTGTTATCTACAAAGGAAATATCGTAGAGGTTGCGGACGCAGAGGAGCTGTTCAACTTCCCGCTGCATCCATACACCCATTCCCTGATCTCTGCGATCCCGATTCCGGATCCGCAGCTTGAGAAGAACAAAGTGCTGTACACCTACGATCCGTCCATTCACGATTATTCCGTGGACAAACCGGAGTTCGTGGATATCGGACACAACCACTTTGTATACGGAAACAAGAAAGAGATCGAAGAGTACAAGGCACTCCGTGAAAAGGGAGAGCCGCTGCAGCCGATCACCATCAGAAAGCCTGGCGAGAAAGTAAAAGAGGAGGACCACGAGGTTCATTTCTCCAAGGCAGAAGATGAGTTCCTGAAAACTCCGCTTCACGATACCGGAAGCATCTGGTACAAAGTGCTGTCGTTCTTCTTCCCGATCATCGGTATTATCGCAGCAATGGTATACAAAAAGAAACAGTACTATCACAACTATAAAGCATGTAAGCAGGGCGCGCTGTACGGATTCGCCGTACTGGCCGTGATTCTCCTGATCTTTATCATTGCATTGATATTGGTTGTCCTATAGCAGACTGTGAAAAGCAAAGCAGTGTCAGAATCGAAAGTCTTTTGATTCCGGCGCTGCTTTTTTTGTGTCGTTTTACTTGACGGGAGACATATTTTCTGGGACAATAAAACACAGTGCGAATGAAGGGGAGAACTTAAAGCAAGAGGAGTAAAAGAATGGGAAGAACAGTAAAAGATCCAAACAGACGGCAGCCGAAGCCGGTGCAGAAAGTTCAGCTCTCTGAAAAGAATGTCGGACGGCGCATCGTGCTTGTGGTACTGTTTCTGGCGATCGGATCCGGTTTTCTGGTGTATGGTTTTATGAATTTTCTGCGCGGCGATTCCGGCTGGCGCGAAATCAGCGTGAAGGCGGGCTCGGAGCTGAACTGCAGCGAGGATTTCACACTGAAATATAATGTCGGTGCAGGCGGCGTATCGGCGGGCGGGGAGTCAAAGGCACTCTCGCTGATTTATACCGATGCGGCGGTGAAGGGCTACCGGCTTTTCAATATCGACGAGAGTTTCGATGATGTGACAAACCTGTACGATATTAACCAGCATCCAAACGAAGTGATGACGGTAGATCCGGTTTTGTACGATGCCCTGAAAAAAGTATCCGATGCCAACTGCCGGGAAATCTATCTGGGACCGCTGTACGCGTCACTGGAAAATCTCTGCATGAGCAATGATGATGCGGTCGCAGCACAGTTCGATCCGGAGAAGGATGATGATGCGGCAGAGGAAGCGGCAGGCGGCGCCGCCCTTTCGCGGGAACCCGGGAGCGGGTACT
>OGPJ01002067.1_pt1 | contig 13216 bp, 7 predicted proteins | sample 1552831 | NCBI WGS metagenome assembly OGPJ01 (sample SAMEA2579914, study PRJEB22360) | human gut metagenome | biome: human gut; feature: human-associated habitat; material: faeces | place: Denmark | collected 2008/2010
TGGCCAGCGGCCTGTCCGGCGCAGAAATTGCCGAGGGCACGCCCGATTACGATACGTTTGTCGCCGCGCTGACCGAGGTCGCCGAGCATCTGAGCCGCGAGCTGGCCGGTGACGGCGAGGGCGCAACGAAGCTGCTGGAATGCACCGTGACCGGTGCGCCCAACCTGGCGACGGCCCGCGCGGTGTCCAAGAGCGTCATCCACTCCACCCTGTTCAAGGCCGCCATGTTCGGCTCGGACGCCAACTGGGGCCGCGTGCTCTGCGCCATCGGCTACACGCCGGGCGATTTCGACATCAGCAAGACGTCGGTGCGCCTCAAGAGCAAGGCCGGTGAGGTCTTTGTCTGCGAGAACGCCGCCTACCACCCCTACAGCGAGGACGAGGCCGCCGTGGTGCTCAAGGAGGACGAGATCGACATCCTCGTGGACCTTGGCAGCGGCGACGCCACCGCCAAGGCCTGGGGCTGCGATCTGACGTATGATTATGTGAAGATCAATGGGGATTATCGGACTTGAATAAGTATGGCTTCCCCCTCGGGGGAAGCTGTCGGCGAAGCCGACTGATGAGGGCAGAGCTTACGGCGATAACCCGTTCATGGGCAATCGCGGCAGGCTTGCCCCTCATCCGGCCCTGCGGGGCCACCTTCCCCCCGAGGGGAAGGCTTTAGGAGTAGGGGATGTGGAGGAGCACAATGAAAAACGAACAAATGGCCCTGCTGTTCAGCGAGGCTACACCTTATATCCAGAAATACCACGGTAAAACGCTGGTTATAAAGTACGGCGGCAACGCGATGGTCAACGATGACCTCAAGCTGGCCGTCATGAACGACCTGGTCACGCTGACGCTGCTCGGCGTGCGTGTCGTGCTGGTGCACGGCGGCGGCCCGGCTATCAACAGTATGCTGAAAAAGGTGGGCAAGGAGTCCAAATTTGTGGGCGGCCTGCGCTACACCGATGAGGAGACCATGGGCATCGTCCAGCAGGTGCTGGCCGGGCAGGTCAACAAGGATCTGGTCGCGCTGCTCAAGGGCCGCGGCGTCGGCCTGTGCGGCATGGACGGCCACATGATCATGTGCAAGCGCAAGTCGGACGTTGACCTCGGCTACGTCGGTGAGATCGAGAAGGTCAACACGACGCTGATCGACCACCTGCTGGCCGACAGCTTCATCCCGGTCATTGCCACCGTCGGCATGGACGACAACGGCGTCCCCTACAACATCAACGCCGACACTGCCGCAGCGGAGATCGCCATTGCCCTGCACGCCGAAAAGCTCGTCAGCATGACGGATATTGTCGGCCTGCTCTACGATAAGAACGACGAGTCTACGCTCATCCCCGAGGTCGAGATCTCCGAGATCGAGGGTTACAAGGCCGCGGGCGTCATTGCGGGCGGTATGCTGCCCAAGATCGAGGGCATGGCCGATGCCATCTATCAGGGCGTCCACGAGGCCGTCATCATTGATGGCCGCGTTCCGCACTCGATCCTGCTCGAGATGTTCAGCGACAGAGGCGCAGGCACGATGTTCTACCGGAGAGGAAACCGATAAATGGCTTCCCCCCTCGGGGGAAGCTCAGCGTGTCGAAAAACCTCCCTCTGCGAGGGAGGTGCCCCGAAGGGGCGGAGGGAGAGAACCTTGCCATAGCCCGAAATATTTCGGGCAACCGTACAGTTCTCTCCCCCACCGCCTGCGGGCGGAGCCCCCTCGCAGAGGGGGCCAAGGGGTGAGCACACCTTTTTCGACAGGCTGCGCTTCCCCCGATGGGGAAGCCTTTTTCCGTTATAAGTATCCCCCACTCCGCAGAACAAAGATCCAGCCTGTCAGCGTCAGGGCGGAGAGAAGGGTCGTCAGGGCAATGCAACTCGAGGTCAGCACGCCCTCATGGCCCATGTTCCTGCTCATGACATAAGCGCTCGGCGTCGTGGGACTGCCCAGCATGATAAGCAGTGCGACGAGTTCCTCATTCCGAAAGCCCAGCGCTACCGCGCAGGGCAGGAACACCGCCGCAAGGCCCACGGTCTTGATGAACGCCGCCGCCAGCGTGGGGCCGAGCTTTTTGATGGCCTTTGTCCCTTCAAACGACGCGCCGATGGACAGCAGCGACAGCGGCGTGGTCAACGACGCAATGCTGCTGATGGTTTTGGTTGCGATCTGCGGCAGCGTGAACGGCAGCAGCGCATAGACCGTGCCGAACACAATGCCCAGCAGGATCGGGTTTGTGGCCACGCCGCGCAAGAGCTGCTTCGGGTCAGGCACGCCGCGCTGCTCGGGCGATTCCAGCATCAAGATCAGCACCGCAAAGATGTTGAAAAGCGGCACACTGCCCAAAATCATGAGCGGGGCCATGCCGGCGCTGCCGTAAATGTTTTGGATGAACGCCACGCCCAGCACGGCGGCGCTGCTGCGGTAGCCCGCCTGCACGAACTCGCCCACCAGCGTCTTGTCCTTCAAAAAACGTTTAGCCCCCGCCCAGACGGTCAGGATGCCGACAAGGGTAGCGGCAAAACAGAACAGCACAAACCTGGGCCGGAAGTCGTGCAGGATGTCCACGCTGCCCATGTCCAGAAACAGCATGAGCGGCAAAGTCACCTTAAAGGTCAGCCTGTCCGACGCCTTGCAGAACGCGGGCGGCAGAAAGCCGAGCTGCCCCAGCGCGTACCCCACCACCATGACAAGGAACACCGGCAGGGTCGCGTTCAGGCTGAAAATTAAATTTTGCATGGCAGTTCTCCCCTTTTTTTGCTGCCTTTATTCTACCATTCCCAACAAGTCTTTACAAGGCAGGGATTTTGCAAAATCTTTTTTCGGCAAAAGCCTTGACTTTTCCGGGGTGTTTGTGCTAGAATATCTCTTGCAGTCAATGCAACAAGCGGAAGTGCTGGAATCGGCAGACAGGCACGTTTGAGGTGCGTGTGTCTATGACGTGTGGGTTCAAGTCCCATCTTCCGCACCAAAAGAGAACCCCCATGGCGTATCCCGCCATGGGGGTTCTCTTTTTTCCTGCCACGCAGACTAAACAAAGCCCCCCGGCATCCTCACGATGCCGGGGGGCTTTGCGTTTATGGAAGGACAAAGAGAATCGCAGGGTTAAAGCTTAGGCGCGGTACTCCGCGGGCAGCTGGTCGACGGTCTGCCACTTTTCCATGGCATCTTCCAGCTTCATGCCGTTCGCAACCGCGTCGCGGCGGCAGGCGTTGACGGCCTGGATCTCCTTCATCTTCTCGCCGGTCAGGCTGTAGCCCTTCATGGCGATGAGAGTGGCCGCCCAGGCGACCATCGGGATGGCGCAGAACAGGACGATAACGACCACATTCATGCCCGGAGTGTACGGGTCATACTGGGTGGGCAGGTTGTTCAGACCGATAAAGGTCACGGCAATGCCGACGACGGTGGCGGACAGGCTGGAAACGAGCTTATCCACCAGGCTGAACAGCGTACCCATGATGCCCGGAATATACTTGCCGGAGCGATAGGTCTCGTAGTCGGAGCAGTCGGCAACCATCGGAATGGGCATGTCGGCAGTAGCGTAGTATGCGCCGTAGCCGATGCCGAAGAACAGGATGAACAGAATCGTGTACAGGTTGATGGACAGACCATTCTCGCCCAGCAGGCTCAGATGGAATGCATCACCGTGACCCCACAGCAGCAGCAGGACCAGCACGCCGACATAGCAGGCCAGCGCGACGCTGACATACTTCGTCAGGCTGGCCTTCTGGCCCTTCTTCTGGCTGGTGCGCACAGAGAGAATGAAGAACGGCACACTGCAGGCGTAGCCCAGCACCATCATGGGCAGGTACAGCCCATCGTAAGCACCCATCATGCAGCCATAGAGCATGCACAGAACCGTGGTGTTGTTGGCGATGGAGAGCGCCAGCTTCGTGCCAGCGCCCGCGATCATCAGACGCTGCATGGGTTTGTTTTCCCGGATGATCTGCAGATACTCGCTGACCTTGACCTTCTCGGTCTTTTCGCCGCCGATGCCGAAGTACTTGGGCTGATCCTTCTCCCAGATGCCGATGATGGCCAGGATGGTCAGCGCAATGGACATCACAATGCCCACGGGGGCCAGCGTGCGGAAGAAGCCCGCGGAGGAATAGCCGCCCTCATAGTTTTTGGCAAGGATGGGAGCCAGGAACTGCATAACGCCCATGCCCAGCAGACTGCCGACGGTGTTGAAGATCGTGAACAGCGGGCGCTGCTTGGGGTCGTTGGTCAGAACCGTCTGACCGGAACGGGTGCAGCTGGTCTGGAAGGTGTAGCCGATGACCCAGACAAAGTACAGGCCCACAAACGCGGCATAACGTGCCCACATCATCGTATCGGGGATCATCGGGGTGATGCCGTACAGCACCAGAATGCTGGCGGCCATGATAAGGTTGCCGATGGCCATGAACGGGCGGAATTTGCCGAACTTACCGTTCGTGCGGTCCATCAGCGCACCGATGATCGGGTCGGTGATGGCGTCGCACAGGCGCATGGCCGTGACCATGACCGAGGCAAACAGAGTGCCCAACGCCAGTACATTGCTGCCGAAGGTAGCAATGTAGGAAAGCACAAGGACGTAATAAACATTCGTGGCACCGTTGTTCAGCGGAAACAGTACCAGCTGGTAAAGTTTGGCGCGATTGACGCTGGACGCTTTTGCATTTTCGCTCATGGGCTGCTCCTTGTTGTGGAAAAAGAAATCTTACTCAAAAGTCCCCGCCGGGGCCGGCGGGGAGCTTACGGAAATTCTGTAGAAATCAGGCTTTCTTAGCGGCTTTCAGAGATTTTTTGAAATCCTTGTAGGCCTTGTATTCTTCGGTCTTGCGGAACTTGATGCCGCCAATGATCCACATCACGATGCCCAGCAGGCAGAAGAAGGTGGAGGCACAGGCAATGATGATGCTCATGGTGACAACCGTCGGGCGGGTGACCTTGATGGTGGTGTTGGCACCCACACCGTTCATGCCGCAGGAGTTGGCGATGGCATACAGGTTGTGGTGGCAGGCTTCACGCATGGCGGTGACGATGACGGGGTCGTTCTTGTACTTGGGCAGGGTGTCGGTGACGAAGGACATCATGGCATCGTAGATGGACACACCGGCCAGAACGCCGTCGGGACCGTTGACATACTGGGTCAGAACGTTATCGGTGATGACCATGCCGTCGCAGCCCCACTCGTTGCGCAGGATGCCGGTGACCAGACCGTAGTTGCCGCCGGACCAGACAGCGCCCCAGCGGGTGTAGGCGATCATAACGCCGTTGGCGTTGCCGACCTCGACGGGAGCCTGGAAGGCTTTCAGGTAGACTTCACGGGCAGCCTGCTCGTTCAGCCAGACGCCCAGACCGATACGGTCCTGCTCGCAGTCGTTCAGGGCAAAGTGCTTCATAACAACGTGGACGCCCTTGTCCTGAATTGCCTTGACTTCGTAAGCGGACATCATGCCGGAGAGGAAGCCGTCCTCGGAGTAGTACTCGAAGTTACGGCCGCAGTAAGCGGTGCGGTGCATATTGATGCCGGGGCCGTACAGGCCGGAGTAACCCATGGCCAGGCAGTCCTCGCCGATGCACCTGCCGACCTCGTTGATGAGGTCAACATTGAAGGTAGCAGCCATGACATCCTCGGAGGTGTAGCACATTGCGGATGCACCACCGGTCAGGGCAGCGGTCAGACCCTGAGGGCCGTTCTCGTCCTTGGTAGCAGTCTTGCCGATGGAGGCAGCGGCTGCGGTGTTGTGGAAGCCGAGGGTGATGGTGTTGACCATCTCGCTGTAGGTCAGCTGGTCCAGCAGGGTATCCCACTCGGGATCATCGAAGTCCTTGCCGATCATGGAAGCGAGGGTCAGGCCGTTCTTGGCGCCCAGAGTGGGCATCTCGACGCTGTTGGCCTCAGAGCCGTCGTACTTGGTGAAGGCGAGGCTTGCAGCCAGAGTCTCGTTGGCGGTCAGCTGTGCGGGAGCGGTGGGGATGGTGCCGGTCCAGTCGGAACGGCTCATCCAGGTCACACTGCCGGGAGCATCGCTGCTCTTGTTGGGGTCGGACTCGTCAAACAGGTTGGTGATGGCAGTGCCATTTGCACCGGTGGAGAAGGTGGTGGTGTCGAGGGTGTCGTTGGTCCACTTCCAGACGAGGTCGGTGTTACCGTTCTCGGTCATGCGGCCATTGGTGTTCTCGACGGTGTAGCCCTTGGCAGCCAGAATGTTGTTGACTGCGTTGTGGGAATCGGTGGCAGCGGTGAAGTAGTAGTCACCAGCGTCCACGATGTAGGTCTTGGCGTTGTTCGCGTCGTAGGTGCGCAGCTCGCTCTTCGGGACAGTGATGGTCACGTCCTCAGAAGCGCCGGGAGCCAGCACGTCGGTCTTTGCGAAGCCGCACAGCTCAGCAGCAGCCTTCTCGATGCCGTTTGCCTTGTCGTAAGCGGTGTAGGGAGACTGGAAGTAGATCTGGACGGTCTCCTTGCCAGAGAAGGTCTTGCCGGTGTTGGTGACCTTCAGGGTGACGGTGAAGGCATCGTCAGACTCTGTCACGTTGAAGTTGGAGTATGCGAAGGTGGTGTAGCTGTCGCCGTAACCGAAGGGGTAAGCAACGGTGGTTGCCCAGTTGTAATCGCCAGCCTTGGCGGTACCCATGACGACATCCTCGTAACGGGTCTCGAAGTAACGGTAGCCCAGGTAGATGCCTTCCTGATAGACACTGTACATACCCTGCACGTCAGCACCCTCGGTCAGCAGGTTGTACTCTGCTGCGTTGGGGTAAGCCTGGGTGTAGAAGTTGTACATAGCGGGGTTTGCCATGTTGTCGTACAGATAGGTATCGACCAGAGAGCCGGAGGGGGTGACAGCGCCGGACAGCAGCTGGCCCACACCGTTGATGCCGGTCTGGCCCACGTCGCCGATCCACATAGCAGCGTCGATGCCGTAGTCCTCACCGCAGATCTCGGGGTTGAGGAAGTCCAGCTCGATGGCGTTGGAGCTGTTGATGAGGACGACGATGTTCTTGAAGGTACCGTTGTCCTTCAGAGCCTTCAGGTTCTGCAGCAGCTCGATTTCTTCAGCGGACAGAGCGAGGTAGTTGCCGTCGCCCTCCTGGCCGGAGATCCAGCTGTCGCTGGTGCCATTCTCGCCGCTGGGAAGGTCTGCGCCCTCACCGCCGGAGCGGGAGAGGACCACGATCGCAGCGTCGCCGTACTCAGCAAAGCTGGACTCAGCGCTGGACAGAGCGCTCCAGGGAGCCTCGTTGACAGCGTACTGGGTGTTTGCCTCCAGAGTATCGGAGATGGAAGCGGGGGTCATGCGGCTGTACTTGCTCATCATGGAGTCAGAGCTGTACAGGTCCCACAGGGTCTGGTTGATGGTGATGCCCTGAGCTTCCAGAGCCTGCTTGAGGTTGGGAGCCTTGCTGGTATCGACAGAGCCGGAGCCGGTGCCGCCGTACATCAGGTCCACAGAGCCGTGGCCGAACAGGCTGACCTTAGCGCCGCTGGCCAGAGGCAGGGCATTGTTCTCGTTCTTCAGCAGAGCTGCGCCCTCGGCCTCGACCGTCGCGCACAGTTCGGCCTCGTAAGCCTCGCGCTCCTCATCGGAAGCAAAGCCCTTCTTGAAGTATTCGGTATCGCCGGTATTCTCGCCGTGGATGATCTTATAGGTAGATGCATTCAGAGCGACATTGATGGTGGTAGCGTACTGGTTTGCGATGATGTTGCCCACGATGGCAGCGACGGTCAGGATAGCCGTCAGGCCGGTGAGAACAGCCCACAGCCGTACTTTCGGTTTGGTGTTTTTCACGGATTCTCCTCCTTTTTTCTATAACAACCGCCGGTCGGCGGAATGTTTCACAAATCAGACCCAGTTTGCACTCTTGGACTTGGTCTTGACCAGCTTGTAGCTGGGATTCGGGGTGTCCACATGACGGAAGGAAGCGGTGTCGGTGCAGTCACCGGCCACAGCCTTGACTTCGATTTCGCCGGTCAGCGGCACACGGAAGCTGAAGACGTGCTCGCCGGTCTGCTCGCCGACCTTCTCGCCGTTGACGTAGAGGGCGACGGACTTCTGGTTGGAGTAGACCTTCACTTCCATCTCGCTCTCCGTGCGGTCAGTGAACCGCTTGGAGCAGATGTGGACAAAGTTCTCGTCGCTCCACCATGCCTTGTAGAGGTAGAAGCTGTCCTTCCGGGTCTTCCGGTCGAAGGTGACGAGGCCCTTATGGTTCATGCCCGGCTCGCCGCCCTGGTCGCGGGCGTCGGCTGCAAAGTCGAACATATTCCAGACGTGGGTCGCCCACATCCACTTATGCCGGTCGAAGCAGCGGAGCATGTACTCGTGATACTTTGCCTGATACTCTTCGGTGTGGTCGCCGCGGCGGGGCTTCGAGCTGTGGAGGTTCGGCATACCCTCGGCACCGTACTCGGAGAAGCCCAGAGGACGGCCCGGGTAGACCAGATGGAAGAAGTCCATCCACAGGTCGTTCAGGAACAGGCCCGGCACATACCAGCCGAGGTAGAGGTTCCAGCTGACGAGGTCGGTGATGTGGGCCACCGGGTTGAAGGGGCCGCACATGGCGTAGCAGGCCAGCGTGGTCAGGCGGGTGGAGTCCATCTTGTGGCACAGGTCGTTCAGCTCGCGGTGATTGTCGAGCATATCGGCCTTGTCCTTGGTGGAGATGGTGATTTCATTGGAGACGCCCCAGCAGACGATGCAGGGGTGGTTGTAGTTCTGGTAGATGAGCTCCTTCATCTGGCTGATGGTGTTGGCGCGGCCATTGGGCAGGTGCTCGGAGATGTAGGGGATCTCAGCCCAGACCACCATGCCGTACTGGTCACAGAGGTCGTAGAAGTACTGGTCGTGCTGGTAGTGGGCCAGCCGGATGGTGTTGGCACCCAGCTCCCGGATGAGGGCCATATCCTCATCGTGCATCTCGCGGGTGATGGCGTTGCCCACACCCTTGCGGTCCTGATGGCGGGAGACGCCGTGGGGCGAATAGGGACGGCCATTGAGGAAGAAGCCGTTCCTGGAGTCCACCGAGAAGGTGCGCAGACCCACGCGGGTGGAAACTTCGTCCACCACGGTGCCGTCGCTGCTCAGGCGGACGACACAGGTGTAGAGATAGGGGTCCTTCACGCCGTCCCAGAGGTGGGGAGCGTCGAGGTGGAGCTGAGCGTCTGCGCCCTCAGCCCTGGCCACGATGCTTCCGGCTGCGTCCTGCAGCTCGACGGAGACAGCGCCCTCGCCTTCGACGAGGGTCTCGACCCGGATGTCAGCCTTGCCGTCCTTGAGGGCGGGGGTGATCTTGACGCCGGTGTCGCCGAAGTGACCCAGAGCGATGTGGTTTTTGCTGACCACCATCAGGCTGATGTCGCGGTAGATGCCGCCGTAAAAGGTGAAGTCGGCCTTCTGGGGGTAGACGCGGTCGTTGATGCTGTTGTCCACCTCGACGGTGAGCTGGTTGTCTTTTGCCAGCAGGTCGGAGACATGGACACGGAAGGTGGAGTAGCCGCCGTCGTGGGTGCAGATGTTCCTGCCGTTCAGCAGAACTTTGGCGCTGGAATTGACGCCCTCGAACTGCAGCCAGACTTCCTGCGAAGCTGCGTCGAACGCCGGAGCGGCAAAGGTGGTGCTGTAGGTGCAGGTGCCGCGCCAATAATCGTTGCCGCCGTCCTGGCCGTCTTTTGCGTTCCAAGTGTGGGGCAGCTCCACCAGAGTGGTCTTGCCGTCCGGCCCGGTGAACTGCCAGTCCTGCATGAGCTTGGCGATGCTTCGCATTCGTTTTCCTCCCGTGTATCTGTAGCGTTTTCTCTGTTGTGCGGTCGTTTTTCTGTCTTTCGCTATTATTTTATCAAAGACTTTTCCTTTCGCAAGACCGTTGCGATAATCGGTCGAATGGTGTGGATATTCGGTTTTGCTCTCACAAATCGAAGCTGATATATTTGTGCATCTCTTACAAACAGTTGGATACAACGAGAAAAATGCAAAAAGAAAAGAGACCATCTCACATTGATTTTGTGAGACGGTCTCAACCTCTCAGTCTGCTTCGCAGACAAGGCCGGGTTGCGGCAGCGCGTCAGCGCTGACGGAGAGGTTACTTCCCCTGCGGAAAAATGATCTTCACCGCAAAGAACCCGTTCTGGCTCTCTGTGGTCAGGGTACCTTTATACTTCTGAACGATGCGGTTGGTCACTTTGACGGCGTAATGGGCGGCACGGGTGTCGGCAGACTCCGCCGGGCGGTCGGGGCTGATGACGTTCACCACCACGAAGCTCTGCCGGGTACAGACCAGCAGGTCGATGCAGCGTCGCTCCGGTTCCGGCACCTTCACTGCACTTTCAATGGCGTGGTCCAGCATATTGGCAAAAAGGGCGTAGAGGTCGCTGGCCTCAAAAAAGTTCAGACAGCTGCCGTCCGTCACCGCGTTGAGCTGGATGCGGCGGGACTCGCAGAGCAGGCTCTTTTCCGTGAGTACCACGTCCAGCACCTCATTGCCGGTGTTTCGGCTGGCGTCGTAGAGCTGAGCGGCCTTTTCGGCCTCGTCGATGTGGGCTTTCAGCTCCGGGTCTGCCGGGGCGCTCGACATCTGGCGAAGCGCGGCGATTTGAAGCTTCAGCTCGTGGCAGCGCTTGTTGATGATCTGGACGTTCTGCCGCGCCACCTGGTACTGCTCCCGCTGGCGCTCATATAAAAGGTTGAGGGTGTCCATCTCCTTCTGCATGGCCGAGAGCTTGAACACCTCGGTCTGGAAGTAGAGCAGGGTCAGGAAGTAAAACTGCCCGACAAACATCGTCATGACGAGACTGCGATCCAGCACCACCACCTGCCCGCCGCTCAGCAGCGCAGCCTGGAACATGAAAAGGATTCCGATGAAAAAGGCGCTGGCCAGCTGGCGCGGGCCGATGTTATACGCTCCTTTATAAGACATCTTCCGGGAGAGGGTGGTGCAGATAACAAAATAAAAGAATGCACCAGCGGCCAGTTGTGCCAGCATGACCGGCAGGCTTCTGAGGTCAAGGGGTGTTCCCCGCCATTCGAAGAATACTTCCACCAGATGCCAGCACTCGTAAGCGGTCTGGGAGGCAAGCAGGCTCCATACGGCACAGTAGAGCGCACTCTTTTTGTCTATCTCAACGCAGGCGTATATCATCATGCCCAGCAGAACGAAAAACGCGACATAGAGTGTCAGCAGAGAGAATTGAAGTTCGTGAAGGCTGGTGCTCTGGGCCGCGGGGTCGAGCACATAGGTCAGCCCCAGCAGCGGCAGCAGCATCCCCAGCGCCCGCAGGCGGGCGTGAGGCCGGTGCTTGAGCGGAATGCAGAACGCCACCGCAGCAGTCCACCGCAGCAATGCCCGGAGGATGACATGGCGTGCAAGAAGATTCACAGCACACCTCCGATGTAGGACGCCACCGCCGTCAGGAAAGCCGCACGCTGGCGGCGGCTGATCTCCAGGTGGTCGGTGTTGACGTGGACAAAGTCGTTCTCCACAGCCTTTACATATTTCAGGTTGACCAGATAACACTGGTTACAGCGGGAGAAATGGTACTGCGCCAGCTGCTTTTCGGCGCTGGCAAGGCTGGCACGGACGGAAAACTCACCCTTGGTGGTGTGATACCAGAGCAGCCGGTCATGGGTCTCGAGATAGTAGATGTCGCCAGTAGAGAGCACCTGCATCCCGCCTCCGGCCAGCTGTAAAACGACCTGCCCGCCCCGGCGGCGCTGCACCCGCTGAACAGCCCGTGAGAGCTTGGTGCAGAACTGGTAGTAGTTCACCGGCTTGAGGACATAGTCCAGTGCGTCCACCTCGTAGCCCTTGATGGCGTACTGCGCCATGTTGGTCACGAACACCAGCACGGCGTCTGCGTCCACGGCCCGTATCTTCTCCGCCGCGCCGAAGCCGTCCAGTCCCGGCATCTCCACATCCATAAAGATGATGTCATACCCCGGCTCGTAGTGCTCCGCGATGACAGCTCCATCCTCGATGGGCAGCACCTCGACCTGTAAGCTGTTCTCGGCGGCGTACTGCCGGATGAACCGGCACAGCTCGTCCCGCACTTCCTGCTGGTCTTCGACGACAGCAATTTTCAGCATCCCGCAGTCTCTCCCTTCTCCGTTCCATTCCATTTGCTGCTTTTTATTGAAACATACTTTGGTGCGAAATGCAACGGAGAAGTTCGAAATCGCTTTCAGCCCATGACGACCTGCACGTTCACCTCGGCACCCTCCGCTGCCAGCGGCAGAACACTGCCTTGCAGAGGCTTGCCGTCCACGGTCACGCTCTTGACGCCATGCTGCACTCCGGCGGCATTGTCCACCGTGATGTGATAGGTCGCCCCACGGAAGCGGCGGGTCACAGTGAAGCCGGACAGGGTGTGCGGGATGCAAGGGTCCACCTTCAGTCCGTCCAGCGTGGGCTGGATGCCCAGAATATACTGGCTCACATTGAAGAACGTCCACGCCGCCGTGCCGGTCAGCCAGCTGTTCTTGGCCTCGCCAAAGGTGGGCGCATCCCTGCCGGCTACCATCTGGCTGTAGACATAGGGCTCTGTGCGGTGTATCTCCGAAATATCCTCAATGTAGGCCGGGCAGGTCTTGCGGTAGACCTCAAAGGCACGGTCGCCGTGGCCCAAAACGGCCTCAGCGCAGCTGATCCACGGGTTATTGTGGCAGAAAATGCCGGCGTTCTCTTTGTATCCCGGAGGATAGCTGGAGATCTCGCCCAGATTGAGCTGATAGCTGGTGTAGGCCGGCTGATGCAGCACCACGCCATATTTCGTATCCAGCCGCTCTTCCACGCTCTTCAACGCCTGCGCAGCCTGACCGCTCTCCCGGCCAATGCCGGCCATAACACACATACCCTGCGGTTCGATAAAGATTTGGCCCTCCGTACACTCTTTGCTGCCCACCGGCTTGCCAAAGGCATCGTAGGCGCGGCGGAACCATGCTCCGTCCCAGCCAGCCGTCAGCGCGGCCTGCTCCACGGCCTCAATGCTCTTGCGGGCAGCGGCCGCTTCCTCATCCAGATGCAGGTGGTCGCACAGTTCGGCGTACTCCCGGCCATACTTGACGAACATACCGGCGATGAACACACTCTCGGCTACCGGACCCTCGCTGGGGCCGGTGATCTGAAAGCTCTCACCCGGGTGCTCGGAGAAGCAGTTCAGGTTCAGGCAGTCGTTCCAGTCGGCGCGGCCGATGAGCGGCAGGCCGTGGGGGCCAAGGTGGGTGACGGTAAAGTTGAAGCTGCAGCGCA
>OGPJ01002068.1_pt1 | contig 13214 bp, 11 predicted proteins | sample 1552831 | NCBI WGS metagenome assembly OGPJ01 (sample SAMEA2579914, study PRJEB22360) | human gut metagenome | biome: human gut; feature: human-associated habitat; material: faeces | place: Denmark | collected 2008/2010
AGATAATATAGCACAAGGAGCTATTAAAATCAATTTATTAGTTGATAAGCTCTTAATATTTGTTAATAATTCCAGTGTCGATTTAATATTATCATTGAGGGATACCGTTAACTCTTATGTGTCATTAGAAAAATACTATTTACCTAAAAATCATCAACATAATACGCTACAAGCTCAAGGAGCAAAATGTACATTGCTGCTTGAAACAAAAAATGGGGAAAAATATTCTTATCAATTTCAAGCAAAAGAAGAAAAATGCCAGTTGCACACAGTAATGTATGTGATAATAATGCCAGATTTGTCCTTGTATTTGGTTGATTCTATATCTGAATTACAAAATTCTCCCAACAACTCGCAACGTTTATTGCCTATTAATTTTCTGCAATAACTGAGTTTGCCAACAGAATGAATAATATGAACTACGGTAAGCGGATAACGTCCGGAAAATTGCGCACTTTTTGAGGAGGCCACTTGAAAAAGGCCTGTTTTCTGATTAATTATAGGGTAGTGTCCGCAATTTTACGCACATTTGTTTCTGAGTGATTGCAGATGACAAACGAGAGTTGGCGCGACTGAAATCCGGGTGAGCTTTTATAACCAGAAGGATGTACGATCGGGCGTCGGGCATTGTCTGTTTCGGGATTGGCAATCGAAAAGCAATTCGATATAGTAACTCAAAGGTTTCTTATGAATCTTTCCATAAAAAGTTGTCCAGGCAGGGTGAGAAGCGCAGAGTGCCGCCATCTGCAGTTGAAAATGTTATAAAAAATGGAACAAAAAATCCAGGTAACACTGCGGGAACAACAGTTCATGTTTCTTCAGATGTCAAAGTTGTAACCAATTCTAATGGGAAAGTAATAACAGTGATTCCACAATAAAGGTGGTGTATGAATGTTTTATTGACAAACGGCACAGACCGTATTGAATTTGCCTTCCCCCAAAAGCTCAATGCAGATTTTGATGAATGTAATGATGTAACAATTAAAATAGCAGTTGCGAATTTACATTATTCTTACCAAGAAGAATTTTTGACGCAGTCAATAATTGAGTTTCTTGAGAAATGCTTTATACACCATTCAGAATTTCCTATATTATCTGGAATAGGATTTTCATTATCAATTAATAAAAAAGATGAATTGGGACATTATAAAGCCGTTATAAATATTGATGATGATTTTCATAAAATATTTCTTAAATTCGAAATGGACTTAGTCTTAACAGAAATAAAGTCTTTCGTTTCTGACCTTAAAAAGTTGGCAATATGCTGACCAATGGAAATTGGACATACACCTGGAATGGAGAAAACCGTCTGATCAAAGCGGAAAACAGTTCAACTGGCATAAAAGTTGAATTTGATTACGATTATATGGGGCGGCGTATCTTCAAGAAAGTTTACAGCGGAGAAACTCTTGAAAAACACTTGAGTTTTGTCTATGACGGATATAAGTTGATTGAAGAGAGAAATGCGTTGGCCAACAACGCGGCTGTCAGAAACTATGTCTGGCAACCGGAAGCTCTCGATCGGGATGTTCCGTTGACTGTCTATGATGTTGCATCTGAGAAGACTTATTATTACCATACTGATGCGAACAAAAACGTAACCGAGTTGTCTGATGAGAATGGCGGTATTGTTGCGCATTACGAATACAGTCCGTTTGGTTCATTGACAAAGGTCTCTGGAGATTATGCTGACCGTAATCCCTTCCGTTTCAGCAGCGAATACTTCGATGAGGAAACTGGACTTATCTACTACAACTACCGCTATTACAATCCTGAACTTGGTCGCTGGATTTCACGCGATCCCATTGAAGAGCAAGGTGGATACAACCTGTATGGTATGATTGGAAACAATCCATTGTACGGGTGGGATATGTTGGGATATGAACTTTGCAGCCGTTGTTCTAATCTTACATGGAGTCAAAAATTAGCTCTATATTTACAGACGAAAGTAAACAATCTTGCAGATGACTTAGCTGGAGGTAACTATTATGCTAATGTAGGTATATATTGGGGGGCAGAATTAGCAAACGGTGCTCTAGATAATTTGAATTTTGGTAGAGATATTGGTGATGCCATTTATAATAACAATGGGGATTGGTTAGATAAAGGCGCGCAAATGGCTCCTGATTTTACACGCGCCGGTACGATCATCTTAACTGGGGCTGGTATAGCAGCAAGGGCTTCAGGGGTAGCAAATGCATCCTCACCGACAACCACAATGAATCCTTTCAAGGGAAAAACTTCTACACAAATAGATAAGATGCTTAGAGGAAAAGGATTTGAACCAAGAGGACCAAATCCGATTAACGGTAAAGGCGAATATGTGAATCCCAAGACTGGTCGTTCTTATCACATTGATAAACATAATAGCTATAATGAAAAACCTCATGTTGATGTGAATAGACCTAAAGAGTATAAAGGTCCCCTTGGTAAGAAGAAATATGATATGGAGTGAAAAATGATTAATATTGAATTGTTTGTAGATAAGGAAAACATCACAGAAGATGATATTTCTGAAGTAGCGATTTGTTTGGATAATGAAGGTATTGAAGAACTGTGTAAAAAATTACAATATCTGAAAATGGTCACTGGCCCAGAACATATTCATTTAGCTACTGAACAATGGGGAGGAGCTGGACTCAGCGATAAAAAGTTAGGAGGGGCAGAATATATTTTGGTCAATCAACTTCGAATTGTAAAAATCAAATAGTTGTTGACATCACCTCCTAATTTTGGACAAGCAATTAAGGGTGATTGGGTAGGAATGGCGATATTGTTGCGCATTACGAATACAGTCCGTTCGGTTCATTGACAAAGGTCTCTGGAGATTATGCCGACAGTAATCCCCTCCGCTTCAGCAGTGAATACTTTGATGAAGAAACTGAACTTGTTTACTACAACTACCGCTACTACAATCCTGAACTCGGTCGCTGGATCTCCCGCGATCCTATCGAAGAGCAAGGCGGATTTAATCTGTATTGTATAATTGGAAATAATCCGCTGTTGGGATGGGATGACCTTGGGCGTAGTTATACTCTAAAGGTTTGTCTTGCTTGTGCGGGAGATATTGCAATTCCAGAGCCATCGGATATTTTACCACATAAATGGGCTGCATGGCTTGCTGCAATAGGAGGAGCTGCGATAGTTGATGGAGTTATTATAACTGCTCATTATTTTCAAGGTGAAAGAAGAAAAGCTGCAAAACCAGATGGAACAAGGAACCCCGATAAAGCAAAACGTAAAACAAGAGATCACCAAACGGGAAAGAAATTACCTCCCCCCAAAAGCCGAAACCACCACCACCAGAACCTGAACTTATTCCCAAAAGGAGGAAAAAGTAATGAATATACGTGAAGAAATTAGAGTTGCGAAGGGGGGGGATATTGTAGCTCTGGAAAAAATCGCCTGGCGATATCATATAGGAGATGGAGTGCGAAAATCTGAAAAAAAATCTTTCTTTTGGAGTTATATTGCTGCTCAAACGGGGATGTCGCCAATTTCATCTTATAATGTTAGCATCTCATACTTTAACGGCGAAGGAGTTAAGCAAGATGATAGCAAGGCTTTTTATTGGGCTAAACAAGCAGCGAAACAAGGCTTGGCTGATGGATATTTCGCATGTGGAATACATTGGCTATATGGATATGGAGTAAAACAAAATATTAAAAAAGCTAAAAAAGCTTTGGAAAAATCTTATGAAATGGCTAAATTTTCACAAGCAGCAGAAAAACTAGCCTTTATATATCTAAATGGAGTTGGTATAAAAAAATCAAATATAAAAAAGTTTATGTGGACTTCTCGAGCAGCCGTTTCAAATGATAATCCTATTATATTTTACAATTTAGGTTTATTTTATTTGAAAGGAATAGGCATCGGTAGGAATCTTCAGAAAGCATTTCTTTGGACGAAGAAAAGTGCGATATATAATGATAGAGATGGGATGTTGGCTGTCGGCTGGCATTACCTCAATGGAATTGGGGGAAAAAAGAATATTGAATCTGCAAAGTATTGGTTTGAAAAATGTATTGCCGATTTTCCCAAAGAAAGCAAAGCATATTATAATCTGGGGGAGCTATTCCTTTGCGAATACAATAATCAAGCAAAAGCCTTTGAGTTGTTTTCTAAAGCATATCAAATTGATCGTCATGTTGCAGCTGCATATGAATTAGCTAAACTATATCTGAAATCAAATTTTATGCCTCAAGATATTCATAAAGCAAAAATTCTTTTAAGATACTCTTCAAAACGAGGTTTTTATCTTGCCAAAAGGCTGTTGTTAAGTAAACGTATAAATAGTAAATGAGATATGTGGACTAGATACTTTTTCTTGAAGGCAGCCGTGAAAACAAGGAATCCTGGAGCAACTTCCTGCGTTACTTGAAAGAACGTGGACTCAAAGGTGTAAGGCTGATCGTTTCGGATAAATGTCTGGGATTGTATGAGATCATCGGCGATTTCTTCCCCGAGGCCAAATGGCAACGCTGCATTGTCCACTGGTATCGGAATGCTTTCACCATGTGTCCGTGGAAACATCTTCGCGAGGTGGTGGCAATGCTTAAGGCAATTCATGCTCAAGAAGATAAAGCAGCTGCTCGGCAGAAAGCCGCTCTCGTGGCCGAAAAATTAAGAGCCATGAAGCTGGAGCGGATCGCAAGTTTTGTAGAAACCAGCGTGGAGGAAACGTTGTCGTATATGGATTTCCCGTATGAGCACTGGAGCCGATTGCGGACAAATAACGGTCTCGAACGCATCATGAAAGAGATTCGCCGCCGAACCCGGGTTGTCGGCAACTTTCCGGATGGGTACTCGGCTATGATGCTGGTCGGAGCCAGACTCAGGCATATTTCCACAACAAAATGGGGCACTCGGCAGTACATGAATATTTGCAAACTTTACGAAGGTGGTATAAGGTAAAAAGGCGGGAGGCTCCGCCTTCGCAACCGACCTGCTCCTCCGGAGCTCTCTGGTCGGTCGGTTGCGTCGGCGGAACCAACTCATCTGTCATCAGTAATCGCCCAGAAGCAAATTAGGATACTATCAAATGAAATGCATAGAGAGTCTTATAACTATGGAAAAAAGATGGTTGCAAAACTATGAGATTTTGCAACAGCCCCTTAAAAGTCTTTTCTTTTTCGCATAATAAACCGACTAAAGCGCTGTTCAATTATTTTAACATCTTTTCAGAGCCTCTATTGCCAATTCATATCCTTGCTCAGCGGCTTTTCGATACCACTTTATCGCTTCCGCATTATTCTGATCTACACCCCAGCCGTAGAAATATAATTCTCCCAAATTGAACTGTGCAATCACCTTCCCCTGCTCGGCAGCTTTCCGAAACCATTTGGCGGCTTCCCTGTAGTCGCATTTTCCGCTATCTTGCAGGGTATATATTACTCCAAGGCTGCATTGTGCTGAACTGTCGCCTTGTTCCGCTGCCGCGTAATACCATTTGGCCGCCTCTGCAAAGTTTTTCTCCACTCCCTGTCCATAAAAGTACATGACACCCAGATTATACTGCGCAGTCATATTACCCTGTTCGGCTGCTTTTCGATACCATTCAGCCGCCATGATGTAGTTCTGGTCTACACCTTCTCCTTTGGCGTATTTAACACCAAGATCGCATTGGGCTAAGTCATTGCCTTGTTCGGCTGCTAACCGATACCATTTTGCCGCTTCTACATTGTCCTGCTTTACGCCATTCCCATTGTCATACAGCATTCCAAGATTATGTTGCGCGTCACTGTCCCCCTGTTCAGCAGCTTTTCGATACCACTTTGCAGCCTTTTCATAATTCTGCTCTACCCCACGGCCAAAAGTATACATCAGTCCCAATTTATATTGTGCGGCAGAATCTCCCTGTTCAGCCGCTTTTCGATACCATTTTGCTGCTTCATCATAATCACGCGTTACTCCTTTGCCGTTGGCATAGCATTCCCCCAGGGAAAATTGCGCTAATATGCTTTCCTGTTCAGCAGCTTTTCGATACCATTTTACTGCTTCTTTCAAATCCTGGTTGACCCCTTCTCCAGTCTCGTACATCACTCCAAGATTATATTGTGCCTGCGCCTTTCCCTGTTCAGTCGCCAAACGATACCACTTCACTGATTCTGTGCAGTTCTTCGGAATGCCTTCTCCCAATTCATATTTCAAACCAAGATTGAACTGTGCCGTTGCATTTCCCTGTTCAGCCGCCAAACGATACCACTTCGCAGCTTCCGTTTGATCCTGCCCAACATCCATACCATCATACATCACACCAAGATTACATAGTGCCGATACATTCCCCTGCGCGGCGGCCAGGCGATACCATTTTGCAGCCTCTGTTTGATCTTGTCTGACACCTTCTCCGTTCGAATACATCACGCCGAGATTGAACTGTGCTATCGCATTACCTTGCTCTGCAGCTTTACGATACCAATGCATCGCTTCTGCATAATCCTGCAGCCGCATGAAATCATTACCTTTTTCCAAATACCCGTTGGAAATATCTTTAAACTTCCCCCCCGTTAATAACTGCTTTGTTCTGATCCAATAGCGACAAAGCGCAATCTTGCACTTTAAAACTACCCCTCTGCTTGAATCAATTAAGGATATACGAATCATTTCATCGATCACATTTCACGCAAACAATCATCTAAGTAATGCGGGACAAATCCCAAAAAGGTTTGCGGCATTGCATCTTCTTCTTCATCATAATAACAATAATCCGGACACCAAATTGAAAATCCATATTTAAGGGTAGTAAATCCATCTTGCTCGATGTAAATTTCCGGATCAAGTTTCCGATAGCGTTCTAATAATTCCTTGTAAGGACGCCGCAACATGCTTTCCCCTTCGAAAATAATGTCAATATCATAACCGCCCGACTGTTCAAATCTATTGCATTTTAAATCATTATTATAACCAATAAAAAGTTGTTCAGCAAAAAAATCTCTGATATAGGGCTCTCCGTCCGTCATCATTGTAACATCTTCATATGGAAGCCCCATGATTTTTCGAACTTCATCCCTCGACATGAGAAACTTGACGGGTCCAAACCCCTCATACGGATAAAAAGTAAACTCCATGATTACTCCTTCTTTGTTCCGAACTCAAATTTCTTATGCGCCTTGCCTTTGCTGATGCATTTGACCTGTGGTTCATGAATTGAATACAACTTTTGTTTATCTGTTCGTTTCTGCGTCAGAAGTCGCTTGCCAAGTTCAAGCAGATGTTACAATTCGGTGTCTGGAGTGGTGATTTTTCGCTCAATTTTGCTCAATTCAACCATAAATTATGGTCTATTGTTTTCATTATAAATGCAGTAGCAATGCATCTTGTCAAAGTTGCTTTTGAAGTCAATAAGTCATAATGATCCACCGATCTTTTTGTTAATATTTGGTACCATTCTTTTGTATGTAATACCGCAATGAAACATCCATTTAATCCATAAGTTCGTTTCAATAATTCATGAGATATTTCATGCTTTTTTGTTGTTGTTTCTATTCTTTTCCATAATTTTTTTGTATCCCAATTTAAGTTAACCCAGTTGATTGCTATCATTTTTTGCCTGTAATAAAAATCATATCGTGCAGCCTGTGGTGTTTCTCTATAGTAAGAAATAGCACAGGTTATTCCTGAAATATGCGTTTTCCCAAACTCTATATGCTCATTGGAATACGGACGAGTATCTATCAATGATATCTCACCTGTATTCAGAATTAAAAAGGGAATACTAATTGCAATATATTGTTTATTCATGATATTTCTCAGGAATTTCAGGTAATTGTTTTTTTTGTTCTTCAAAAGACCAATTCAACGGACGATATTCAGGAAAAAACCATGGACATCCTGCGTTTATCCACTTTTTTCGGTAATCGGAAATACTAGAAAGAACATAGTCCTCGTTACCAAATTCCACACCACAGCAAACACAAATATCAAAGGTTGCACATTCCCCATTTTCTCCCCAAGGGAAATAGTTTGGGTAATAATAACCACATACACGACAACAACTTCTTGGATCAATATACTTTTTCACTGCTAATTTACTTACTGTCTGTTAAAATATTTTATTCCCGCATCAGGCTTAAACATACTTTCAATACCATTAGGGCCTTTTATGACCAAAGTACCGGAACTTTTCTCAAAAACATATAATTTCCCATTCTGCCCTATTTTTGTATTACTCCTTTGTCTTTTCCAGCTCTGGAAAGTAAATCGTTTGAAGCCTTGGCAAATGCTTCCTCAGTAGCATATCGTAATTCACCTTTGGAATTAACAAATTGTCCTTTATGCTTCTGAAAATGGTTTTTCAATGAACGTACAGATACCCATTGTTCTACCGCTTCAGCTTGTCTCTGAGCTAATTTTGCAGCTTTTTCTGTAACAGCTTCTGCTGTATTTTTTGCAAGTTTACTTCCGGCAATCTCAGTCCCTTTATCTGCAACGCGTTTCAATTTCCCGACGGCTGTTTTAATACCTTTTCCAACGACTCCCATACCAGGAATTAAAATGGCACCACGCACAATCCGTTCTTTTACAGAAATAGGTTCATTTGTCCCCGGATGCGTACCATACACGACTGCCGCCACATCCCCCATCGGAATATTATCCGCTAATTCTTCGGTAAAGCTTCTGACAAAAGTTGATGTTACCGCCCCTATTTTCTCCAATTTATCATGGGATTCGGTATCAATAGCCATTGCCCCTTCTCCACGAAGCTCCTCATTGACCATATCTCTATTCCGCGTCAATCTACCGGATAAATTCCATGTTACTTTTCTATTTCTGTCGAAAGCAATCACCATATCAGAACTTTCCAACCCTAAAAGGTCAATCTTATTGACCGGATTGTTGCTGCAGTAGAGGTAATTGTTGGGGCCATCGGGATAGCCGGATGGATCGCGAGTAGTGAAACGCCCGAGATCATAGTCGTAATACCGGAAGCCGAAGTAGTCGAGGCCGATTGAAGCGGAACGCTCTTTCGTACTGAATTTACGCACATTTTCGCTGGAACCAGTGGTTCCGGTTTCTGCACCCCACGCTCCGTAGTTCGTGGTGCTGATCACCGAGCCGGAATCGTCGGTCAAGGCGCTGGTCGAACCGATCGCGTTGTACAGGAAGTATTCCCTCTCGCCACTGCTTCCATTCTCCGTATACACCACATCGCCGATGCCACCGCCATAGCCTCCGGCACGTACCAGAAAAGTTTTCAAAGAGCCTTCGGCATCGTATTCCTGAACAGAAACACCACCGTCATAGAGATAACTTACGGTATCTCCGCTTTCCGTTTTTTCAAGGCGACGGCTTCGGTAATCGTAGATCGCAGAGAAAATTTCCTCTTCCCCTGCCAATACTCCAGTCAGGCGGTTTTCACGGTCATAACAGTAAGTGTGTGTGACGCCGCCGGCAGTCTTTGCCACCGTGTTACCGTTGGCATCGTAGGAATAAGAAACCACTTCTTCTCCGGTAGTTGCAGCCGTTACGCGGTTCAACTTATCAACCGTATAGGTTGTGATAACTCCATTATCCTCTTTTTGAATTCGGTTGCCCAGTGCATCATAGGAATAGGTCGTCGCCGCTCCGTTGTTGCGGGATGAATCCGATTCCTGAATCAACTGATACAAATTGTCATAACTGAAATTCAGTTCTCGATTTGCACGATTGATCCCCGTTTCCGTGATAGATGTACGCATTCCAGCCGAATCAAGCGTATATACCGCAGTGTAAAGATTCGTTCCGGCTGCATTTTCATGCTCAATTTTCGTTAACCGATTATTCGAGTCAAATGTATATTTAACAAGTTGTCATAGTCGTAATAGCGATCATCGCCATCCTCGCCGCGATGCTGCTGCCCGCCCTGCAGAAAGCGCGTTCCATGGCCCGTTCCTCATCGTGCGTAAACAACCTCAAACAGGTCGCGACGGCCAATCTTTCCTACGCCGGAGACAACCGGTCGATGATCGTCTACAGGGCGAACGACACACTGAAATCATCCTATGCGGGCATTCTGCTCAACAACCGGTACCTTCCCGCCTCCAGCGTCACGATCGACGGTACGGAGGGGCTGGATTCGAAAGTCCTGGTCTGCCCCTCCGTGACGATAACGCCCCGCGCGACGAGCGTCGGAAAGCTTCAGTTCCGGGTTTACGGCATGTACAACTGCCTTGCCGATTATGACTGGTACGCAAAAAATCCTTCGAAGAAAAAGATCGCGCTGGGGGATTTCTGCGTGGAGGTCGACGGCGGCCGGTACTATTCGCAGGGGAAGATGCGGCAGCCCTCCGGAACCATCCTCAACGCCGACAGCGGCTATGTGAAGGATCATGAAGAGTTCGGCCGCTGCGCCTGGTCCTTCTCCACGCACAACATCGTCGAAGACAGCGGCATCATGCTCTGGCATGAGAACCGGGCAAACGCCTCTTTCATGGACGGGCATGTCGAAAGCGGCAGAGAGATTTTCTGGAGCAGCCCGAGCAATGTCCGGCAGTTCCTCACCAGTTCCGGTGACAGAGTGTATCCGGCCCAGATGCCCAGCCGTTACTGAACCGGAGGAAAGGAGTTGCCGATGAAAACAGCCGTTTATGCCGTTCTGCTGTTCCTGCTCCAGCTGCCGCTCGGAGCGGCGACGCTCCCCGAGGCGGTGACCTTCCGCGCGGACGGATCCTTCCGAATCGGGGACGCGGAATTTCTTTTTCAACAGTTCACCGCCGACTGGTCGCCGGCAGACAACCGCTCGTGGCGGAACCGCAAGGGAAGCGTCCGCCCGGACGGGGTGAAACTCACGGCGAAACTGCCTCCGCAATTCGCCTCCGGCTCGGTCGCGGAATCCATTCGCCCCGCGGGTCCCCGCTCCTTCGATGTGAAACTCAAGGTGAAATTCCCCGCCGCCGTCTCTCTCGGCTCCCTGCATGGGGTGATCACTCTCCCGCGGGAACCCCGGACGGTTCTGATCGACGGCAAACCGGAAACGCTGCTCCCCTCCCCCGGCAAAATCGTTCTGCTCCGCCGCAAGGCATCCTCTCTCCGCATCCCCGTCGCCAACGGATACCGGGTGACGGTCACCGGTTCTCCGCTGAATCTGCTGATTCAGGACAACAGAAGGTTCGGTACGGAAAGCCTCTCCATCCGTCTCAAGGCCACGCCGGATGCCGGAGCGATGACGGAAAGCGCGCTGAACCTTCAATTTTCCGTCGAACCGCTCCCGGCACAGCCGGTCTCCCTCGCCGGAGCCGCCAACGCCGGGTTCCGTGACGAAACCGCCGGAGACGGCAAAGGCGGCTGGACCGATCAGGGCCCGGAGTGTGATTTGCGCATGCTTCAGCAGGGAGAACTCCGTTTCGGCGGCTTCACGTTTACAATTCCGGCGCCCGCGGCCGCAACCGGGTACAACGCCGTCATCCTCAGTGGGAAGGAACGTAATTTCACTGCGCAGACCGTCACGCTTCCCCTGCCGGAAAACCGAGCCGGAGCGGTCAACCTTCTGCACGCTTCAGCATGGACTCCGCCGCAGGGGCGGACGCTCGGAATCCTCTGCGCGGAATATCCGGACGGCGCCATCGAACGGATTCCGGTCCGGGCGCGGCTCGACTGCGGCAACTGGCGGAATCCATCCGACGCCCGGAACGCGACGGTCGCCTGGCACACTGAAGAGCAGACCCATTCCGCAGGCCTTTACGTCTCCAGTTTTCCTCTGAAGCGGAAAGGACCGAAACAGCTCCGCTTCGAAATCGCCTCCCCGCAGGCGATCTGGATGATCGCCGGAGTTCTCCTCTCTCCGGAAGCGACGCCTCTTGCTCCGCTCGACAACCAGCCATTGGTCATCCGGGAGAACGCCGAATGGAAACCGCTGCTCTTCCAGCGGAAAAATCCGCGGAACACGCCGCTCGACTTCTCGTTTCTCCTCGACGCACCCGCCGGGAAATACGGCTTCATTCAGCCCTCTCCCGCCGGGCATCTGACGTTCGAACGCGCGCCCGAAAAACGAATCCGCCTCTACGGGCCGAACCTCTGCTTCACGGCGAATTTTCTCTCGAAAAAGGAGGCGGACCGCCTCGCCGACCACCTCGCAAGCTGCGGATACAACACGGTCAGAATCCACCATCACGACACGCTGCTGACCGATCCGGCGGCGCCGGACTCCGTCACTCTGAATCCGGAAGAGCTCGACCGGCTGGACTATCTATTGTTCCGGATGAAGGAGAGAGGGATCTACGTCACAACCGATCTCTACACCAACCGAAAATTCAAGCCGGGCGATCACATTCCGGAGTTCATCGAAAAAGAGCAGCCGCAAATGAAGATTCTCCTGCCGGTGAGCAAAGCCGCGATGGAAAACTGGAAGAGCTTCGCACGAAAATGGATGCGCCACAAAAACCCCTACACGGGGAACACCTGGGCGGAGGAACCGGCACTTTACTGCATCAACCTGGTCAACGAGGAACCGCTGACGTTGTATTGGAACCGGAGCAAGGCCGCCGCCGCGCTCTATCGCAAAAAATTTCAGGAGTACTGCGAGAAACACAATCTGCCACCGTCGAAAGCGGCTCACAACAACCCGGTATTCCGGCTCTTTCTGCATGAACTGCAGGAGGCGGCTCTGGTCGAACAGATCCGCTTCGTCAAGGAGGAGCTCGGCGTGAAAGCGCTGGTGACCAGTTTGAACTGCGGCCGCGAAATTCCACTGGCTCTGCTGCGCGATCACTTCGACGTGGTGGACAACCACGCCTATTTCGACCACCCCGGGTTTCCGAAGAACCGCTGGAATCTGCCGTTCTCCTATCTGCAGCGCTCCGCGATCAGCGAGATGGCTTCCGTTCCCCGGGATCTCATGCCGACCCGCCTGCCGGGCAAGCCGTTCCTCGTCACGGAATTCAACTACTGCAACCCCAATCTCTACCGCGCCGAAGCCGGACCGCTGATCGGCGGTTACGCGGCGCTCCAGAACTGGGATGCCCTCTACCGCTTCGCCTGGAGTCACAGCGCCCGCGACATCGAGCAGGTCGTCAGCGCATACGGGTTCAACGCGGTCAACGACCCGCTGGCGCAGTTTTCCGACCGCCTTGCCATGCTGCTCTTTCGGCGCGGCGATGTTCGTCCGGCCCGTGAGAAAGTGGTTTGCGAGATTCCCGATGCGTCCGAATGGAAGACCGCTGCGGCAAAATATCCGCAATCCTTCCGGGAACTCGGTTTCATCGCACAGGTCGGCAGCCGGGCGGGGGGAGCCGACCCGG
>OGPJ01002076.1_pt1 | contig 13188 bp, 10 predicted proteins | sample 1552831 | NCBI WGS metagenome assembly OGPJ01 (sample SAMEA2579914, study PRJEB22360) | human gut metagenome | biome: human gut; feature: human-associated habitat; material: faeces | place: Denmark | collected 2008/2010
TGCGTGAAGATAATATAGCACAAGGAGCTATTAAAATCAATTTATTAGTTGATAAGCTCTTAGTTCTGCTATTGCTTTCTTTCCCGATATTTGCGTACCATGCCTGCCACAATTCCAGTCAGAATAAGGAGAACAATGAATGCAAACACACTCCAAGCTACGGGTTCGCATCCACCTTCCTGATATACGACGAGGAACGTAATGATGAGAACAGGATAACAGATACAACCCGTTCCAATCCGAAGGCTCCTGTCCGAGCTGAAAAGCGTCATTGGAATGCTCCAGCAGAATAATGCGAACAGCGGTATCAGGATCAGAAAAGCCCGGGGATCCTTGAGATCTCCACTGAATATCGTTGCCACGGCAAATACAATGCCGGTCACGACTCCGAACAGACATCCACATCCAGCGATTTGTTCTGCTTTATCCTTTTCCCGTTTCACGATGCAGCCTGGCTTTTCTTTAGCGACTTGCCGGCTTGACACCGAGACTGTTCAGTTTCTCAAGCATTTTGTCCAGTTTCTCCTTTTGCGACTGATAACTTGACTTTGTATTTCTGATGATCTCCTGCAAATCCTGTTGCGTGACCTTTCGCTGTCCGTCCACAAAGGCGCGTTTCATTGATTCCTTGACAATGCTCTCAATGTCCGCACCGGAATAGTTGTCCTGATCCTTCTGCATCGCGGCAAGGGCATGGGGATTGACTCCATCCGGAAGCCGTTTCCCATTCCGTTTCTCCAACTGGATTTTGAAGATCGCCTCCCGTTCCTTGATGTTGGGAAAACGCACCTGAAAGATTTCATCGAACCGTCCGCGACGCAGGAACTCCGGAGGAAGATTGGAGATGTCGTTCGCTGTCGCGACCACATAGATCGCGCTCTTCTTCTCCTGCATCCACGTGAGGAACTGACCGAATAGACGGGTCGTCACCTCTCCTCCGGAACCGAGTCCGGCAAAAGCTTTCTCAATCTCGTCGATCCAGAGGATGCAGGGTGTCGTGGCTTCCGCGACCCGGATGGCTTTGCGGAGGTTCTCTTCGCTTTCTCCAACATACTTTCCCATCAGTCGACCGATGTCCAGACGCAGCAGCGGAACCCCGAACTCCTTGGCAATACACTTGGCAGTCAGGCTCTTTCCGCATCCGGGCATACCGACGATCATGACTCCAGCGGGCATGTCGATTCCATGAGAAGCGGCAATACCGGGATTGTTGAAGACCGCCTTGTTGTTTTGCAGATATTCCTTCAGGTTCTCCAAACCGCCGATTTCCAGATCTCCGGGTTCGATCAGTTCCAGCAGTCCCGACTTCTGAATCGCCTGTTTCTTCTCGGACAGGATCAGCTTCTTGCTGTGTCTGCTGATCTCCCCATCCGTGGCGAGTGCAAGGTTGGCGATCTGTTTGATCTCAAAGACGGAGAGGCCGCTGAATGCCATCACCAGTTCGGTCATGGAGTCGTCGTCGATGGTCAGCAGGTTCTCCGACGCGATACCGTTCAGAAGCTCCCGTATCTCCTCTTCCTGCGGCGGACGCAGCTCCACCATCGTGATCAGCTTTTCCAGCTCCGGAGGGATCACCAGTTTGCTGTCCACGATCAGAACCGTGACGTTGTAGCCTTTGGAATCTCCGCGCATGAACTTCCTGCGGGCGATGGATTGCAGAAGCGAGTAGACCTGCTTGTCACCGATGGAGTCGTGAATCTCCTTGAGCACCACGAGATACTCCTTGCGATCCTGATAAAGCTGGTCGTTGTTGAACAGCATCAGAAACTCCGGAAGGGTATAAGGCGTGGAGCCGTGCGGCTGCTTGGTCTTGAAGTCAACCCAGCCGTCCGCATCGCAGTATTCCGCAATCGTGGCTTTCGGAAAGGCTTCCGCAAGCATCCGATCCACGGTTTCAAAGTCGAAATGATTGATATAGATCAACGGTCTGCCCGCGTCAATATAGCGGAGCAGACTGTCGGACATCTTTTCTTTCATTAGCATCTCCAATGTTGTCTGGTGCGAGGTGCGTCACTTGACGCACCTCACACTCAATGTTTTTGCTTTAGTTCTTCAAGGTTCCGACAGCGAGCTTGTTCCCATCCGCGATAAGCAGTTTTCCATCCAAATAAGCTATCTTGCCTTTCTGCAAGGGTGCATTCAGCTTTCGCCAGTTGACCCCGTCCAGAGAAATATGGAAACCGATGTCTTCACCACTATGCCCAAATTCAGGAATCAACGAAGACGAAACAGGTAAAATAAGTCTTGCAATCACAAAGGGCCTTGCATCAATAAAATCAATTATCCCATACTTTAGTTTTTTCCAACGAACCCCATCTTCTGTCAAATAGGCTAAATCAAAATAACCAGCTCTAAAGGAAATACTTTCAAAATAGTGAGAAGCACACCGAAAACATCTTCCTGCACCAAGCCATAGCTTGCTGGGAGAACTTGTGGTAACGGCCTTATCAAAAAGATATCCCTCTAATTCGCCTGTACTAGCTCCGGTATAGTAAAACTGTTCTTCTACGCAACCATTGTTCACGGTCCAAAGCTGATCCTTACATCCTGTGAAAATAAACTGCCCGTTGAAGAATGTAACATCAGTAAACAAATCTCCTGAAAAATATTTGACAATTTTTTCTTTATGCCATGGGCCAGATATTTCAGAGGATGCGTAAATGATAGGTCGTCTATACATACCAGTTTCGTCAAGATATGTAAGAAAGCCTTTCTTCTTGTAGTTGTAGTCTACATACTGACCACATAATGCTGTATAATGTCCGTCAGCCCAAATGATTTTATCGATGGAGAACGAAATATCATCAATTTCAGCAGTTTTCCAGTGAAGAGAGTCAGAAGAATAGTGAAAGACACCACAATGACCCAAATAAACAATAAAATAGCCGTTGCAGTAATAGAAACTCTCCGTTGGATTGTCTCGCCATTTCATACTACCTTCCCAATGAAGACCGTCATAGCTGTAGAAAACGTGTGTATCATGATTGATGTTGCCATTCTGGATCGCAACAAAACGATCAGAGCCACTGGTTAAAAGATCTATTTGCGGTCCTTCCTTCATCTGCCAGTCAAACTCAATCTCGGCCAGCGTCAGCGGTTTGCTTTCTTCTGCTTTTCGCTGCTCTTCCTGCCGCTGTTGTTCCTGCTGGCGTTGCGTCTCAAGTTGCTGTTCCTGAATCTGCCGAACCTTCTCTTCTTTAAGACTGTTTAATGCCTGTGTTCGAGAGTCGCCTTCGATGCCGAAGATACGACACAGTGCATCTGCGAGTTTGGGGTCCGGTAAGTCGGCTGGCAGAACTTCCACCAACTCTTGCTCTGCTTTGAAGTCCCAGTTGTAAAGCCATGCTCTTAATTGCCCTCCTCGGAAACGTTCTATTAATTCCGCGAGGTTGAAGTTCTCTCGCAGTTCGTCCAATGTCCGTAATCGCTGTTCATTGATAATCAGTGGTAAGCGTGCCATATCCGTTATCTCCTATCTCCAACCTTAGTTAGCGGACAAAAAATTACTTATCTTCGTACCAATCCCATCCCAAAGTTGCTTGCCGTTACTCTTCAACTTCTGCCACCAGGATTTCGCAGCAGCTTGAATCTTCTCCGCACCTTTGCGAATGGCTGGGATGGCAGCCATTTGACACAATGAACGAACAACGGGAGCGACCTTGGCAACCACCGGAGCCGCCGCAGGACAATGCGCCGTCACATAGGTTGAAATTGCCGTGAGACCGGCATCAATCAGACGTGGAACAGTCACTTCAAGCCATGTCTTGAGTTGAGCCGCACCACGGTCGATCAACCGTTCCACCCCATCTGTTTCATTGCACTCCCCGGAACCGACCGCGAAGTCAGTCAGGACGGAGAAGATGCCCCGGTCTGCGAACATGGAAGCGGAAACGTAATCCAGTGGCTTCTCCAATCCCATCGTCATCAGGCAGACCGCTGCGATCTTCCTGATCTGTTTAAACGCGACCGGGTCTTTCCCTTCGATGGCCTGCTGCATCAACCTGCTTTCCCGGATGGTGTCATCGGGAGCACTGAGGACGGCGTTCTGAAGCTCGGTCTGCGCCTGACAGGTGGTCGCGATCAACGCCTGATCCAGATTGCGCACTTTTTCCACAGCATCCAGTCCGGAGAAAGAGCCGTTTTCATTTACGGTCGTCGCGGTCTCTCCGGTCATGGAACTGGTAATGGTGTCAATCAGTGTTGCCGCCTGATTCTCTTTCAGGGAGGAGGTCTGTTCCGTCAGGTTCTGCTGAAGCCAGGCGGTGCGGCTTGTCCCGGTCTGTTTGCTTGCGGTCAGGTTCTCGTGATTGCGGTCGATGGAGTCGAGAACCGCATCGATGCCTGCGATGACGGTTTGCGGATCGTTAATCTCCGCTTGTTCCAGACGCTCTACCAGAAACTGATCAAGTGTGGATAGGTGCTCTTCACTTTCAGTGAGTAGCGAACCGAAATGTTCTTTGAAATCCGATGTATCCATATGCGCCTCCTTATGTGTGATCGACATGTTTAAATCGGAGGACACCCGGGTATGCCTGAATGGATTTGAACAAATACAGACATAAAAAAGACGCCCTCTGTTGTACTCACCTAAGAGGCACACCACATGCCCAAAAAAGTCATACGCACAGAGAGCGCCCAAGCTTGGGCGCAAACTCAAGAGCTTGACTTTTTTTCACATGCAGAAGGTGGTGTTTTCTTAGGTGAAAGTCTGCTTCAGTTTACGTTATCTGATTGTTATTTGATTTTGAAACTCTGTTCCGTTCATTCCTCCAAATTAGGTTGATGCATTACAGCGATACTGTAATATACGGGATACTTATTGCTTTGTCAAACCGTACTGTTCTTAATTGCTGAAAGAATGTTCGCTTATGGACGTGGATCGGGGGCGTCTCCGAAAGCCAAACGTTATCTGAAGACAGTAGATCAGAGATGACTCAACCTGTCTGATGAGAGTATTCAAAACTCCATTTTTACTGGGAAAGAAGAAGGTATATCCGACTTCAGCGCGATAGACTGTTGATCCCACCTGAAGAACGACTGTCTTCAGGAGGGATCAAAACAGATTGAATTCTTACAATGACTGCCAAGTCGGACAGGTTGTACAGTCGAATAACTTAGGATTGCAGTTGTTGGTTCCTGGGGCGGAGTGGTTAAAATTCGTTGTCTGACACTTTACTCATTCTGCAATAGCGGGCATAAAAAAGAGCCTTTTTAGATTCTGATACTACAGCTGAGAAACTTCATCGGATATGTGAGTCCGAAAAGAATGCCTGGTCAACACATTAATCCATTCGTCTGGGGGGAACTCGGAGAAGGGGCAGAGTTCCAGGAGTTCCGGGTGTCGGGAGAGGATGCGTGCTCACTGGGGCGGAGATAACGGTTCGGAGAGGTGTTCCGTGTCCGGAGTGAATGCTGCACAGTTCCATTCCAGGTTGAGGAAAACGTTCAGTTCTTGTTCGGTCATGGTGATTGCCTTTCATTGGTTCTTTTGAATGCGGGACGAGAATAGTTCCCGCTGATGTTTGGGGGAGGCGTCTTTCTGGTTGACCTTGGCGAGGTAGCTGCAACGTCGGAAACACTGGTCGTATTTGCGTTCATATTCGGGATCATCCTTTCGGAGCATGACACCGTTTTCCTGCGGTTGACCTTGCCGGTTCCTCATACAATCGTCGATCAGGCCATAGCTGGTTGCGCGCCCTGTATTATCACATTTCGGAGGCAGATTCAGCGTCTTCTCCCATAACCGTTCCGCTGTCTGGATATGATCGTGGATATTCTGCGTTTTGTGTCCGTTCATCATCAAAGCAACGTGATAGTGCTGATGTTTCTCCCGGGAACGTTCGCGGACTGCAATGTATGCGGGATCATATCCCTCACGTTTACGGTTCTTGATGAAGCTCTCCTGAAACTGGCTGAAGAGTTCGTTGTCATTCGGATAATCGTAGCCTTGCGGGAACCGGACATCATATCGCATGAAGAAGACCTTGCTGTGACGGTTGCTCATGTCGGTCATGATCTGATCGATCTTCTCCAATATCGACTCCTTACATCCGAGCCGTTTCTCTTTGTTGGTTATGATGGGATGTCCCTGATACTGTTCATCGTAAGTGATTCTTTCGCTTCTCATGATGCTGTTCTCTCTTGCTATTATTCTTCTCTGGTTACTGTTTATCCTGTTCTCTTTGTGTAGAGGTAAGCCCCGGTGAGTTCAAAGCCCTCACCGGGGCTTACCATAGGTACTACCAATTAACCTGTTTTCGGTAGCGTGAAATATGCCTGCTGGTGCAGAGACTTTTGATCCACGATCTCCTGCGTAGCGTAGATGGTGCTTTGACCGGATTATTCCCCGCATATGATATACGATGCAAGCGAATAAAAAATAACGCATACGCATTATTGCATACCCGAAAGAATGAACGAAAGGAGATTCCTCGTGTATCTGAATACGGAACAACAAAGTGCTTTAGAACTTATGAAATCAGGACGAAACGTCTTCTTGCGTGGAGACGCAGGAACCGGGAAGACTGTCGTCATCAACCGCTTCGTCGACAGTGATCCGGACCGCATCGTCAGCCTGGCTCCCACTGGACTTGCAGCCAGCAATCTGAAACATGGAGGAATGACGATCCACCGCTTCCTCGGAGCGTTATCGCAAGACTGGACTCAAGACCCGGAGAAGGTTCGGGAATACCTGCGCTCTCTTCGCAGTCTGCTCATCGAGGAAATCAGCATGGTCCGCAGTGATCTTTTCAGTCAACTTGATCACGATCTGCGTATTTACACCGGACGGGATCAGCCGTTCGGAGGGATTCCGCTTATCGTGGTGGGAGACTTCTACCAGTTGCCCCCGGTTGTGAAAAGCGAGGCTGAACAAGAGTTCTTGGAAAAGAACATGAATGGTATTTTCGCTTTTGATGCACTGGTATGGAAGTCTGCTGAATTTCAGAACGCTGAATTGAAAACACCGCATCGACAGACGGATCAGGAGTTCCTGAATCTGCTACGTGCGGTTCGGACCGGAGCGGTTGGACTTGAGAAACAGCTACAGCGACTTAACTCTAAAGTTCGACGTCAACCGCCTCCGTTGTCGCGATCTCTCTGTTGCTATCGAAAACAAGCGGACTCGATTAATCAGGCTCATGTAGAAAGGTTGCTGACTCCGGGAGAGGTTTACATCGGAAAGCATGGCGGGTACTATCCGGAACAAGAGAGACCAGCCCCTATGCGTCTGAAAGTAAAAGCCGGGATGCGTGCCCTTCTAACTGCTAATGATCCGGAAGGAAGGTATGTCAATGGTGATGTTGGTGAAGTGCTGACCTGTTGGAAGGATTCCATCTGGATTCGGCTCTTGCGCGGTCCCAAGATCGCAGTCTACCGGCATACGTGGTTCAATTATGATTACCACATTGTAACTCAACCGGATGGTAGTTCAAAGCTGGACTCCCGCATCGTTGGTTGTTTTACGCAGTTCCCGGTACTGCCCGCATATGCGATGACCATTCACAAGGCGCAAGGCCAAACCTTGGATCAAGTACACCTCGAACTGGGTACTCGACCATGCTTCGCATCTGGACAGCTTTACACCGCTTTGTCCCGTGTCCACAGTCTCGAAGAACTGACCATAAGCCGCCCCCTGCAAGTCGCGGATGTGGTCGTTGACGAGCAGGTACAGCGGTTCTATGAAAGACTCGGAGACTGATCGGTTGCTGAACCCGGTTCCTGTATTCTCTTAGGGCATTTAGGTGCCCGTTCTGGCCGGGGATGGACTAACCCGGCTTCTCTTTTCCGCTTCTTAACATATGAGATTGAGATTCCTAATTTCATGGCTAACTGTGACTCCGTATATTGTTTATAACGTTTCAGAAACGAAAGCATCTCCTGTTTTGAGCTCACAGATCGCTTCTGCTGTGTCCAATATTTACTTCCTTGAGAATGCTTCAGATACATTCTTTTCCGTATGCAGGATTGATTAGAATTGTCGTACCGCTCAAAGACAAGAAGGACCTTCTGATCTTCCAGACATTCTGTTTTCTGCTTTTGGACTTGAATGATAGTGTCGAACGGGAAATTATAGACGTGAGAATATACCTGTTCTCCTAAGACAGGAGTAGAAAAGATAATCGTTAATTCGGAGCGCCACTGAAACAACATATTGGTAAGAGAGGCCACAATATCTGGGTGGTTCAGCAAGGGGAATAGAGTGAAAGTGTCAATAAAAACAACCTTCACATCAGGGTTATGTTTTTTCAGGTTGTATATGAGTTTCCATAATAGCAAATGATGCTGTTGAGGAGAGCTGTAAACAAAATACTGAAAGTTATTCTGATTGAATCCCTGTCTGGAAGAATCGTTCAATTCGGGATAGGGTATGAACTGCTTTTGAAGGAGCAGGTAGTTTGCCTCTTCGACACTTTGAGGCGTTTGTCCAAGGACAGGGAGCGGAAGGTCAACGTCAGGATAGAGTCGTTGAAAGTGCTCCTGTAATTCTCTGAAGAAAGTGTCGTCATGGGGGCGGGCTTCATGAATGAAGGCAACCTTCACTGGTGTCGTTGGTTCCACTGTTTCATTCAGCCAGCGGTGCCCCTGACTCGCTGCAACTGCCATGTTTAGTAAAAACTTGGTTTGAGTTGCAGGTTCTCCACCGTGGAATAATGTTGCGGTCTGATTAAGAACAAATGGCGGAAGTATAGTTGTTCGAGAAACTGGATGAGGCACTTCACTCCACAGCACGCCTGGTTCTAATGGTCTCGACACTTCAGATTCTAATTCACACGCTTTCCGAAATTGTTCTTCCGAAGAAAACATCGGTACATAATGATTCCCTTCTAGTGTGATGAATATTACTTCGGGATCTCCATTTGTATTTTCTTTCGGTTTCATGAAATTCAAAATCTTCAAAGCATGATGCCAGGTCTCTGACCTGTTCCGCCCCGAATGTTCAATCAAAAAATAATAGATTCGCTTCCCCTTAAAAAGTTTCCAATCCAAGTCTTGGGGATCATCATTCAAAGCCCAGTATGAAACCACGGGGAATTGCAATTGATCTATGTGCCAGGAGAGATCAAAACGATTCGCGAACTGAACGTCATCAATAAACAATATGGCAGGCATGGCATCTTCGATAAGATATTCATTGAAAAAACAATTCTTATCAGGTAGCAAAGGAACTATATCGTTTTGTGGTAACTTTTGGTATAATGGCAATAGACTCCGATAGGATTTGCTGCTGTCTGTGAACTCCGCATGCAAGTAAAAGCGAGACCTGCGTTTATGAGATATCATGGTGATACTGTTTTTATTTATATAAGGAACGAATGAGGATGGCTTATCCATGCATTGTTCCGAGGCCTTGATGCGGTTATTTTCCGTCTGAAAATCACGTGGATACGGTATTGTTATCCCGCCTTTGAGGAGTGTATATTGTTGTAACCGATCAGAAAGATATTTCATTTCATCGTTCAGCTCTATATGGTTCATTTCACGCATCAACCCTTGTGTATTTAGATACTATTAGATTCCTATAAAGTACACCAGTTATCTAGAAAATCAAGAAGAAAATCATGCATTGAACTGAGGAAATATTCTATCTGGAATGAATCCGGCTTATCATGAAAATCAAATTGTATTGATTGGAAAGCTGTCAATCCTTTGACGTAATTCTTCGCATTGCGTTTCCGTTAAATGCTCGTCAAGCCATGCGCCCAGCCGGAACAGTTCGGATGCAGAAAGACCCGAAATCAACTCCGCTAGGCTCCTGCCTTGCGGGGAACATTTCACGGATACCAAGTCGGGGAGAGCTTCAATCGCCTGAACTTTTGTTTGCAAGCCGATGTGGGTATAGTGGGCGGTCATCTTCTCGCTGCTGTGCCCCAGCAGTTCCTGTACCGTCCGAATGCTGACTCCACGGTTCGCTGCCAGCGTGGAGAAGGTATGCCGGAAGGAGTGGAACGAATATCGGATCACCGGGAGCATCCGATGAGGGTCATGGCTCTGTTCGACGGTATGAAGCCCGGCTGCTTCCAACAGCCGCTTGGTGTCTTTGGCGATCCCTGCCGGATTGCGAGTGTATCGCTCCGCGACATGCGGCAGGACATACGGAGACGTTTCGGTATCATCATTGATAAACGGAAACAGGGCGATGTAGAGAGCTTCGGCAATGGGAATCTGAACTTTGGCACCGGAGCTGTGGATGGTCTTGGATGGCGTAAAGTTGATGATCCGTCCTTGCATATCGACGGAATGCTTCTTCAAAAGACAGAGATCTCCACACCGTGCCCCGGTGTACAGGGCCAGCAGATACAGACATTTCATCTCTTCCTTATGGAGCAGGTGAAACTCATCCGATGTCAGCGTCTGCCAAATCCGTTCCAACTGCGGTATGGTGAACGGTTCTCGCGACTCCATGTAAAACGACTTGGTTTTCAAGTTTTCAAACGGACTGTCGTCACCGAGAAACATACGGAAGATCATCTTCAATATTTGTAACCGGGCATTGTAGCTTTTGGGAGACACTCCCGTTTTCCAATATGCGTTCATGCAGACTTGAGCGTCCTCTGGTGTGAGATCGACCAGCAGCTTGTCTTTGGGAAAGCACTGCTGGATGAATTTCATCGCTGCGACTTTATGCGGCATCTGTCCTGTGGTATGAGCCGGATGCTGTTCATAAGCGGTACTTATGTCTCCGATGCAGACACGGCAGCGGGTAATGATCTTCTTGTATTCCGCCACTTGGGTGATGTATTCAATCTTGCGTTCTATCCGGGAAAGCGACCGATCTTCGCGTTCCATATCTTCAATGATACGCTCAGCAGTCTTGCGATCTGAAACAGGGCTGCCGTCGTCGTCATAGAGCGTCTTGTAAACAATTCGACCGAGGGCCGGATCACGGTGCTTATAGATGAATCTTCCTCTTTTCTGGAACAGCGATCCGGAGCCTTTGGTGCGTCTTTTCTGAGTGCTTTTCGTCTTCATTTCTACCCCCATAAGTGGGCAATAGATAGAACACTCATTCAAATCAAGCTCAAAAAATCCTTAGCTGTTAACCACTTGGTCGCTGGTTCGAATCCAGCTGCCGGAGCCATTTTTTTTACTTCCGTTTTTCCCGTGATTAAGCCTCATATTCAGCTTTGATCTTCTCTTTTGGAACCCTGCCGCATCTCTTGATGAGATGCTCCCAAACAGGTCGAAGCGCTGGGGCTGTCTGGTGCCGTAAAGCGGCAATCTGTTGATTAAATTCCCTCGCCTCCCCGGGCGGTATCGATCTCTCCCCGCAGTCCGTTCCGGCAGGAAACGTCGATGAAACTTTTTCAGCTAACTTTCCGTTTCGGAAAATCGTTCCAGAAGCCGTTCCCGGAAAATTTCCGCAGCTTTGGAAAAGACCTGGTATTTTTTCCAGACGATGTTCAATCCGGATTCCAGTCTTGGTTCCAGCGGGCGGAAGCAGAGTTCTCGACTCCCGGTTGCATCGATCAGTCCGTCCAATCCGAGGGCATACCCGATCCCAGATTCCACCATCAGGGCCGCGTTGTAAATCAGATTGTATGTGGCAACGATATTGAGCTTTTCAAAACTTTTCCCGAACCACTCGGCATATGCGTTCCTCACTCCACTCTGGCGAATGCTGATCCGCGAGCAGATCAGAGGCAGCTGCAGAAGTTCTCGGAGAGTTACCGTTTCCCGGACCGCCAGAGGGGAGTCTTTTCGCATGACCACTCCCCAGAGATCGCGGACGGGTAACGCGACGGAGTCGTACTTCGAAATGTCCACCGGCTGGATCAGAATTCCAAAATCGAGAATGCCCTTGTCGAGACGCTCCATGACATCTTCTGCATTGCCGCTGTAGAGACTGTAATGAATATCCGGATACTCCCCCCGCAGCTCCCCGATCATATCGGCAATGAGGCGCATGGCCTTGGACTCTCCGCCGCCAATGTGGACGCTGCCGCCGATGTTTTCCCCCATCGCATTGAAATCGCCTTCGGTCCGGTTGACGATCTCCAGAATCTCTTCCGCGCGTTTCCGCAGAAAACGCCCCTCCGGCGTCAGCGTGATGGTGCGGTTGCTCCGCAGGAAAAGCTGTTGCCCGAGCTCCTCTTCCAGATCCTGCAGCTGGCGTGACAGAGTAGGCTGGGTCACGTGCAGAAATTTCGCTGCTCCGACGATCGTTCCCTCTCGCGCAACTGCCAGAAAATAACGCAACACTCTGATTTCCATCGGGAACCTCTTCGCATTGTTCTCTCTTAACATAGCATGAAAGTAAATGCCTGTCAAGCATAGGAGTGTATAATAAATAAGTATTTGTTATTTATTGAAAAACAATTATAATAAATAGCGGGAAACAGGACGGAGGGGCGGACGCATTGAATTGTGGAGTTCTTGCAGACGTTTCAGGCAGACCGGAAGGACGAGGTGAAGGATGCGCAAGTTGTTTTTTTTCTGGGTGTTGTCGGTTCTCTTTAGTTTTGTCAATCAACCGGAGGCGAAGGAAGTTATGCAACCCTTGACGGAAAAGGAAGAAAAACTGGTCGAAATCTCCATGTACACGGCGCGCGGGGATATGCCGGAACTGAAAAAGACGCTGGCCGACGGTCTCGACGCCGGGCTGACCGTGAATGAGATCAAGGAAGTTCTCGTTCAGCTTTACGCGTATTGCGGATTCCCGCGCAGTTTGAACGCGCTCGGCAACTTCATGAGGCTGCTCGAAGAGCGCAGGGAGAAGGGCGTTCGGGATGCTCAGGGGAAGCTCCCGGGAGCGCTGCCCGCGGGAAAAAGCATCGATTTCGGAACGGCAAATCAGACAAAGCTGTGTGGCGCGCCGGTCAAGGGGGCGCTCTTCGAATTTGCTCCGGCGATTGATGAATATCTGAAGGCGCATCTTTTCGGCGACATTTTCGCCCGCGATACTCTCGACTGGCGGACGCGGGAACTAGCCACCATCGCCGCTCTCGCCGCGATGAATGGGGTTGAAAGTCAGCTTGCCAGTCACATCGCCATCGGCAGGCACAATGGTGTGACCGATTCTCAGATCGACTGGATTCTGGAAAATGTGAAAGGCAGTTCCCTGAGCGTCTTTCCGCGCGGCGATGAAAATACCGCCTATGCGAAATATTTTGTCGGGAAATCCTATCTGGCTCCGCTGACGAAGGATAAACGGCTCAACGTGCCGGTATCCAATGGGACGTTCGAACC
>OGPJ01002084.1_pt1 | contig 13161 bp, 5 predicted proteins | sample 1552831 | NCBI WGS metagenome assembly OGPJ01 (sample SAMEA2579914, study PRJEB22360) | human gut metagenome | biome: human gut; feature: human-associated habitat; material: faeces | place: Denmark | collected 2008/2010
GAGCAAGCCTATTGAGTTAAAATCCATGTCACCCGACTGGGGAAGAATCAACGATTCTTTTATTATCAAAGGAAACTTTCCGGTTGACACGACCGGAAAAGTCAAAGTTTTCTTTGCCGACAAGGAAGCTGTTATCGTAAACAACAATGGAAATGAATTGTATGGGCTTATCCCCAAGCAGATGCCCGGTTATAACGAGATAATATTGGAAGTGGAGGGTAAAAAGTACACCTCTGACAATGTGAAGTTTAAGTACTATCAGACTCAATCTGTGAAAACAATATTGGGAAAATTTGGTGAAGACGGCTGGACATCGTCAGATGACAGTAAAATAGAAGAATTCCGAATGAATGAGTGTACGGGAATTGTAGCTGTTGCAGGACAAAAAAGTGATAATTTCATTTTCGTTGGAGGAGGATGGGGCGACCGTACCTATTTTGTGTCATTAGAGGATAATGTGGTGATTCGTCTGATTAATATTGGTTATATGGGGGCTGTTGCAGTTGATAGTTCAAGGGAAAAAGTGAGTATCATGCCCCGTAATGGAGGTGCTTTATACACAGCTTCCCGTGCGGATGGATGGGTTTTAAACTCTCTTGGTCTCACAATACCTTTCCAAGGCGATTGCCAGGGGGCATTGGCTTATGCCGAAGATGATCGCTATTTGTATGCAATGTCCGGTGATGGTCTTTATGAAATAGATTTGGAAGATAAAGGTTATACAAAGTTATTTGCTACATCAGATTACCCGGCTTTTGATGGAGTGAACACCGGTCAGTGGAGGCATTATCTGACTTATAGTAAATATGATAAGTGCTTTTTTGCCTCTTATCCTGAGAGTAATGGTATTATGAAGATATGGAAAGATACTTCGGGCGCATGGCAAGTGGAACGCTATGCCGGCTTCCAACCGGGATGGTTGGCTACAGCTTTTGGAGATAGATTGACGGATGCCGTATTGAAAGAACCTTGCGGAATGGCGGTGAATAGTAGCGGTGAACTCTATGTATGTTGCAAAAATAGCCATTGCATTGTGAAAATCAAAGGAAGGCTTGTCTCTTTGGTAGCAGGAGCTCCTGATCAGGCAGGAAGACTAAACGGATTCCCTACGGATGCATTGTTTGATAATCCATTGTGTATTGCTTTGGATTCGGAAGAGAACTTCTTCATTGGTGAAGAATCTTCAAAGGCCATCCGGAAAATGACAATTGAATAAAAGTAGAAATCATATAAAATGAATCAAGATGAAGATTAAACATATATTACTGTTTCTCATAGCATGGGTAAGCTCTATGAGTTTGGCCTATGCGCAACAGACTGTGGTAGCTTCTGGTTCGGTTATGGACGAGAAAGGCGAACTCTTAATCGGAGTATCGATTTCTGTAAAGGAAGTTCCTTCTATGGGTGCCATTACGGATATTGACGGTCGTTTCAAGATAGGGGGTATCAAAGCCGGGCATACGTTGGTCATATCCTATGTGGGGTATGATCCTCAGGAGATAAAAATGAACAAGAGCAACGAGCGCATGCGCGTAGTGTTGAAGGAGAGTTCGAATGTAATGGACGAGGTTGTGATTACGGCATCGGGTAAGGTACAGAAGAAGATTAATGTGACAGGTGCCATTACCGGAGTTGAGGTGGCTACGCTGAAAACTCCTGCCACTTCCATAAGCAACATGTTGGGCGGACGCGTTCCGGGCATCATTTCCGTTACACGTAGTGGAGAGCCGGGCAAGGATTTCTCCGAGTTCTGGGTACGTGGTATCAGTACCTTTGGTGCCGGACAGGGAGCTTTGGTGTTGATTGACGGTGTCGAAGGCAACTTGAATACGCTTGATCCCGAAGACATTGAGAGTTTCTCTATCTTGAAGGATGCCTCTTCTACGGCGGTTTACGGTGTACGTGGTGCCAACGGTGTGGTATTGGTAAGTACCAAGAAGGGTAAAGCCGGAAAACTGAATTTGCAGGTAAAGGCAAATGCCGGTATCTCTTATTCTCCTCGAATGCCCAAATATGTACGTGCTGCGGAATATGCGGCACTCGCCAACGAAGCTGCCGTGACACGTGGACGTATTCCTGTCTATTCCGATGTGGATGTGGATTTGTTCAGGAACCACATGGACCCTGATTTTCATCCGGATGTGGATTGGAGGGATGTTATCTTGAGAGATTATACCTGGAACCAGCAATACTTCCTGAGTGCGTCGGGAGGCGGTGAAGTAGCTCGCTATTACATCAGTGCCGGTTTTACGACAAAAGATGCCATCTTTAAACAAGATAAAGGGGTAAACAAATACAATACGAACGTAAACTACAACAAGTTCAATTTCCGTGCTAATGTGGATGTGAATGTCACTTCCACCACTACGCTTTCGCTGAATGAAGAGACTGTGATTGTTACTCAGAATTATCCGGGATATGGAAACGACAGTAAGGTATTGTGGCAGGCACAATCCAATCTGACTCCGGTGACAGTACCGTTGATGTACACCACAGGGCAGGCACCTGGATATGGCACTGATAAATCGAATATTAGTCCGTATGTATTGTTGAATATGACGGGTTATCGCAAGTTCTATTCCAATGATAATAAAATCACGATGCAGCTTAATCAGGATTTGAAGATGATAACTCCCGGACTGAGTATTGCAGGATTGGTCAACATTAATTCGATAGGTGCGAGAACCCAAGTTCGCGAAAAAATGCCGGCCATTTATTATGCTCATGGTTATAAACGTGATGGAACACTCGATTTGGAGAAAATATCTGATGCAGTGGAGCCCTATTATACAAATTGGAATGACACTGAGCGTAGAATTTATTGGGATTTCCGACTGAATTACGACCAGACATTTAATAAGGTACATAAGGTGGGTGCTTTGGTGAAGGCCGAATGGAGCGATTATGAAGCATCGAAATATAATCAATTGCTGACTGCTATCCCTAAACGATATATTAGTTCCTCAAGCCGTTTCTCTTATTCGTATGATGATACTTATATGGCCGAATTTAATATGGGTTACACCGGTTCGGAGGCTTTTGAGGAAGGTAAGAAATTTGGTTGGTTCCCTGCTGTTTCTATAGGTTGGACTCCCACGCAATATCGCTTCTGGCGTAATAAGGACAATTTTATCAATTATTTCAAAATCAGGGCTTCGTATGGTATAGTAGGTAACGACCGCCTCACTTGGGACGACTCGGTACGTTTTCCCTATCTTACTTTGATTGGTTACACAGGTTCCGGCAGTTGGAATAACGGTTCCGGTTTGACCGAAACGCAAGTAGGTTCCAGCAACCTGCGCTGGGAAAAGGCCAAGAAAGCTGACATCGGTATTGATGCACGTTTCTTCCACGAACGTTTTGAGATGACAGTCGATTTCTTCCAGGATATACGTTCCGGTATTTATCAGCAACGCCAGAGTGTACCGGAAGAGATGGGACTTCCGTCATTGCCTTGGGCCAATGTGGGTGAAATGAAGAGCTGGGGTATGGATGGACATATCTCATATACGCAACCTTTGGGTGACAATGACAAATACCTGATTGTACGTGCCAACTATACACAGTCCATGAACAAAATCACCAATTTCGAGGAAGACCTTAAGAAATACGATTACCAATCAGCCGTAGGATATCAAAGTGGAGTTAACCGAGGCTTGATAGCTTTGGGCTTGTTTAAAGACCAGGCAGATATAGATAATAGTCCTCGTCAGGATTTTGGCAATTACTTACCGGGTGACATCAAGTATAAGGATGTCAATGGCGATGGCATTGTCAATTGGGATGATATTGTACCTTTGAAGTATTCTTATGTGCCTCAGATACAGTATGGATTCGCCACAGAGTTTAACTGGAAGAACTTCAATGTAAGTGTCCTGTTCGAGGGAGTAAGCCGCGTGACCTATTTTAAAGGTGGAAATATGTATCAACCATTCTCGGGTAGTACAGTCGGTAATGTGATTACAGATTTTGCCAACCCGGCAAATCGATGGATTTCACGTGAGATCTCAGGCGCCCCTGCCACTGAGAATCCGAACGCCAAGTATCCTCGTCTTTATTATGGAGGTAGCAGTAATAATAGTCAATCATCTTCTTTTTGGTTGTCTGATGGTAGTTACTTGCGTCTGAAGAATGTGCAAGTCTCTTATACACTCAAGAACCAATTCCTGAAAAAGTTTGGTCTTCAGAAAGCAGTAATTAGTATGATTGGAGACAATTTGGCAGTTTGGTCTAAAGAGAAGATGCTGGATCCTGCACAGGCGGGAGATAATGGAACAGTCTATCCTGTCCAGCGAGTGTATACTTTACAGCTTAATCTTTCATTCTAATATAACCTGACAATTATGATAAAATTTGGAAATTATAAAAGAGAATTCGGTTTTCTTGGCAGAATAGCCGCAATAACCGTTATTTTGGTTTCAAGCATTATGTTCGGTTCGTGCGAAAAATACTTGGACATTGACCAATATGTGTACGATCAGACCACACTGGACTCCATTTTCCTTTCCCGCTCCAGAACGGAAGAGTATATCAATGGAGCGGCTGCTCTTCTTCCCGATGAATCAATACTTATGAATGGTTGGGGATGGTCTTCTACATTGCCCAGTGGATTGGGCTCAGATGAAGCAATCGTTCCGTTTGTAACGAATGGAAATGCTATACTTTATGATGAAGTGAAAGAAACGAACTCATGGTTTAATCCGTGGCCCGATTGCTATAAAGGAATCCGTAAGGCCAACATCGTATTGGAGAATATATCCAAAAACCAGGAGCTTACCGAGATGGAAATGCGTGATTTCAAGGGAAGGGCTTATTTTCTGCGGGCTTACTTCTATTTCTATTTGGTAAGATTGTACGGGCCTGTGGTTGTACTTCCCGACCGTCCTTTCGATACGGACGAAGATGTAGCGTCAGTTTCATTCGAGCGTTCCACTTACGATGAGTGTGTAGAGAAAATCTGTGCCGACTTTGAAGAAGCAGCTAAATTGCTGCCTGCAAGTCGTATAGATGCATTGCAGTATATACCTACCAAGGGTGCTGCTTTGGCGTTCAAAGCTCGTATGCAGCTCTATGCTGCCAGCCCCCTTTTCAATGGTAACAGTTACTATTCCGATTGGAAAGACTCAGAGGGCAGGAATTTCATTGCCCAGACGGAAGACAAGGTTAAGTGGGGAAAAGCTGCCGCCACGTTCAAGCGGATTATTGATATGAATAAGTATGCCATTCATACTGTATCCAAAATAGTGAATGAAAAGGGTACAGGCACATTGCCTCTTCCCGAGACGGTATCTGATGCCGACTTCCCTGATGGAGCCGGAGGTATAGACCCCTATAAGTCATACAAGACGCTGTTTGATGGTACTTACCAGCCTGAGTTGGTTAAAGAATACATCTATTTTTCAAAAAATAATGGAAACTATATTCTTGTGACACCTTCCAAATTGGGGGGAATATCTTCATTTAGTGTTACTTTAGATATGATTGATGAATACCGGATGGCTGACGGTAGACCGTTTAGTGAAGCTACTCAGGCGGAAAAATCATGGCAGGCAGTGGGACAAGATAAAACATTCTCGTCAGATTATCTTCTTTCCGGAAACAGAGCTCATCGTGATGATGGTCGCGAGCCGCGTTTTTATGCGGCTATTGGTTTCAATGCTTGTATCTGGCCTACAACTTCCCACCGTGATGGTTTGTCAGCAGGTACCAGAAACTATGTTACCGACTATTACTACGGAGGTAGTGCATCTGATATGAATAATAATGATAACAGAACCAGGACCGGATATACCTGCCGGAAATATGTGCATCAGGATGATTGTATCTTTTGGAATGGAGTGGTAAAAGCGAAGACTTATCCGATATTCCGCTATGCCGAAGTATTGTTGGGGTATGTAGAAGCGATGAATGAAATGGAAGGTTCGTATACGGACGAAGATGGGCAGGTGACGGTTACTCGTGATGTGGATCAAATGGTGAAATATTTCAATCAGATTCGTTATCGTGCCGGTCAACCGGGAATCACAACTGCCGATGCAGCCGACCAAAGCAGGATGCGTGAACTAATTAAGCATGAAAGGTTGATTGAGTTTGCTTTCGAAAGTCATCGTTATTGGGATTTGCGCCGTTGGAAAGATGCCTATGACGCTTACAACAAACCCATCAGAGGATTGGATGTAAGTGCTCGCGAATCACAACGCGAACAGTTCTATACAGAAAGAATTTGGAATACAGAAAAAACCATGAAACGTATGTTTTCCAACAAGATGTATCTGTGGCCGCTTGACAGAAATGTGTTGAGAAAGAACGGTAAGTTGGTACAGAACCCAGGATGGAATTAAAATGAAAACAATAAAAGTTGATAATATGAAGAAAATAGCATTTTTTTCGATAACCTTGCTGTTGGCATGTATGGCGGGTTGCGACAATAAAATACCTATGGAAGAGAATTTATGGCCCGAAACGGTTTATCTGGTTGGGGCAAAGGATAAGATTATAAATAGAGATCTGAATATAGGTTATGAAAAAGATACCATATATGCATCGGTTGCCATCAGCGGTTCGCTGCCTACCAAGGAAGATATAACTGTTACTATTGAAGAATTTCCTTCTGGTATTGAAAGTTATAACCAGAAAGAACTTGGTTCGGATGATATAAAGTATCGTACGTTGACAAATGGTATCTATAGTTTTCCGCAAGAAAATGTGGTTGTGAAAAAGGGTGAAACCTATGGCACGTATCCTGTTCACATTGACCCATCCACTTTGCATATAGATTCGCTCTATATGATGGCGTTTAAACTTAGTGGAACATCTCGTTTTGAACTGGCTAAAGAAGATACAGTGGTGCTAATCCGTCTGAATCTGATGAATGACTATTCAGGGCTTTATTATATGGACGGTGTGATTAAGCCTGCTGATAATCCGAAGGATTCCGTTATCTATAAGTCGCCTCGCACGTTGCAAGCTGTAGTCGATGGTAACACTGTACGTATGTATCATCAAAAGAATGAATGGTCAAAAGGTGCTACAGACTACAGACCCGATTATTGCTTTAATATCACCGTAAATCCGGATAATTCAGTAACCTTGAAGTCTTGGGATAAGTTTAACCTTGTCAGTGGTGGCGGTAAGTATTATCCCGAAATGGAAGTGTACGATTTGTGGTATACTTTCAAAGAGGATGGTATGTTGAAGAAAACCCGGGGATTTGTGTATAAAGAGCGTAAGAACGATGATGAAGTACGCAAGATAAATGACTGGATGGAAGAAAATAGAAAGTACGATTATTAAAAGATTCTATTTTAAGGTAAAGTTAGATTGCATTTTTTATTACCATTAGTTTAAGAAGGTGGTGCTTCGTGAGAAGCACCATTTTCTGTAAATTATATAAAATCTATATCATGAGAACCTATTTTTTCTCTTTATTATTCCTGTGTATGCAAAATGTATTTGCACAAGCACCATTAGCAGTGGAAACGGATTCTATGAGTGTAGAAAACCTTTTTCTACAGCAAATGTCGCATTTCCCTCAGGAAAAGCTTTACCTTCAAATAGACCGTGGCATTTACATGTCCGGTGAAACCCTTTGGTTCAGGGCACATTTAGTAGATGCTCTTATGTTAAAGCAAGCTAATGCCAGTCGATATGTATATGTAGAGTTGGTGAATCCGTTGGGCAACTTGGTGGAGAGAGTGAAAATAAGACCGGACTCTTTGGGATGTTTTTACGGACATATTCCATTGGGTGAAGATCTGCCGGAAGGCAACTATTCTCTCAGAGCCTACACTTGGTTCATGCAGAATATAGGTGAAGAGTACTTTCCCCATAAACTGATTTATATATCCGATCCCGTATCTGAAGCGATATCTCCGGAAATCAGTTATTCTGCTGAAAACAACGACGTTCATGCGGAAATACATTTTCTCAGTAAACCGGACAACCGATCCGTCACTCCCACACAAGCCATTCTTTTCCCCGATGGAGACAGGGACAAAGAAGGAAAAGTCTTATCATTGGAAGGGGAAAATATCCATTACACTTTCAAGAAGAAGGAGATTCCTGCTTCGCGCACGTTTTTGTTACAGACAGTGTATGACGGAAAAATTTCCAATCGCTATTTCAGAATCCCCGAATTGAGTAAAACCTTTGATGTGGCTTTCTTCCCCGAAGGAGGTCATGCAGCTCAATCCACCACGATCAAAATGGCATTTAAGGCCATCGATGCAGATGGTTTGTCTACAGAGGTAGAAGGTCAAGTATTTGACGAAGAAGGTCAGGTATGTGCCGATTTCAAAAGCCAGCATTTGGGTATGGGGAGTTTTCGGATGTATTATGTTCCCGGAAAAAAGTATCATGCCGTTTGTAGTGACGGAACAGGTGTTTCCAAGCGTTTTGATTTGCCCGAACCTTCTCCGGATGCTATTTCCCTGAATACACTTTGGTCTAGAGATTATTTGCGGGTAAGTCTTTCCAAATCACCCGATACCCCATTGGGCACTTCGCTGACACTGGTGGCGCATTTGCGGGGCATCGTTCTGTATGCACAACCCTGGGATGATAAACAAAATTATGTTGACTTTGAAAAAGACTTTTTTCCGGCGGGCATCGTTCATTTTCTGCTGGTTGATGAAGGAAGAAACATTCTGAGCGAACGTTTAGTGTTTTCTCTGCAAAAAAGTGCACTGGCGCAGACTGAAGTCCGGCTTGACCGTGAAAACTACTTGGCAAGAGAGAAGGTAGATATGGATATACAGATTAAAGATATAAATGGAAACCCCATGTCAGGCAACTTCGCACTTGCAGTTGTTGACAGAACAGACGTGAAGCCGGATACCGTTTCCAACATTGTTTCCACCTTATTGCTCACTTCCGATCTTAAAGGACACATTGAGTCGCCATTAAGTTACCTGCAGGATAGCCGCAGTTCTTCCTATGCCCTGGATTTGCTGATGATGACACAAGGCTGGCGGAAATACAACATACCGGAGGTATTGAAAGGCAACGTAACCAGCGCATTGCCCTATAATTTGGAATTGGGCGACGAAGTTTCCGGTAAAGTAGAGGGCTTGTTTTCTGCATTGAAAGAGGGAAATATCTCTTTGCTCGCCCTTAAAGATTCACTCATCGGGACAGAACTGACGAAGCCTGACCGGAATGGGCGGTTTGTATTCGATAAACTGGAATATCCCAGTGGTACTCACTATATTGTCCAGGCGCTCAGCAAGAAAGGTTCTTCAAAAGTTTTTATCGAACTGGATCCTTATAAATCGTTTCCTGCTCCCCGAATCGGGTGTATTCCCCGCATTGAAAAGCCGCATATCGAGGAGAACTATATGGCAAAGATGGATCAGAAGTATACGATAGAAAATGGAATGAGAGTTTATAATCTGGCGGAAGTGATAGTGACAGGTAGAAGAGAGAGAGCTGTAAAAACGGAATCTCCTTTTTATTCGGTGGGAACTTCGAAGGTGCTGACGGAAGAGGATGTAAAAAAAGGACATTTTATTTCTACATACGACCTCTTGCGGCGTTTGCCGGGTATTACTATCACGAATAATGAAGTGCGTTATCGATTTGCTCCGGTCATGGTGTTGCTGGACAATGTTCCCGAAGAAAACTTTGATTTTGATAGGTTGGACGTGGATGACATTAAAGATGTTTTTTACTCCCCTGCCACTTCTGTCGGTCCTCTTTACGGGGCGGCTGCGGGAAATGGTGCCATAGTAGTCACTACGAAGAATGGGTTTGTACAGAAAAATAAAATGAATAGCAACATGCAGACTATTACGACTTTAGGTTATCAGCAAACTGTAGAATTCTACTCACCGGCGTATGACACGGAAGCAAAGAAAGAATCCGTCAAGCCAGACTTACGTTCTACGATATACTGGAATCCGAGCGTGCAGGTTGATGAATCGGGAACTGTTCAAGTCAGCTTTTATACAGCCGATTCTGCTGCCGATTATGGGGTAGTGATAGAAGGTGTTTGTACATCGGGTAATCTCATTTATTCAGGTGAAAAAGTAATATCGCGGCATAGCGATTCTTATTAATTTTTTGTTGAAGTAATTTAAATATATAGCTTATGAAAAACATTACAAACGTATTTTACGAATTTCTTATAGCTTTATGCTGTTTGATGTCTTCTTCCGCACTTTGGGCATGGGAAGATATGTCGATGCCTCGACTGCATGTTGAAGGCCGTTACCTGGTAGACCCGCATGGGAATAAAGTGAACCTGCATGGGTTTGCGCAGACCTATAGTCCGTGGTTCAATGAGATGGGGCAGAAGTGGGACAATTATGATGTGGAGAAATGCTTGAAATACAATCAAGGGTTGATTGATGACATTATGGCTGCCGGTTGGAAAATGAATTTTCTTCGATTACATATGGACCCGTATTGGTCAAATTCTCCGGGAATTCATGTAGAAGGAGAGAATGACATTTCAGCATTCGATTTCAATCGGTTTAAAAACTATCTTGATAGGGTATTTATTCCGATGGCGGAATATGCTGTCTCGAAAGGACTTTATGTAGTCATGCGTCCTCCCGGAGTATGTCCGGAAAAAATAGCTGTGGGAGATGAGTATAATCAGTATCTCATTAAAGTATGGACACACGTAGCCCAGCATCCGAAATTGAAGAATCATCCCAACATTATGTTTGAACTGGCCAACGAACCGATTAATATACTTGGTCCCGATGGTACTTATGGAGCCGGTTCGCAGGGACACTTCGATAAACTGAAAGAGTATTTTCAGTCGGTGGTAGATGCGATGCGTGCACAAGGTTGTGGTAACATTCTTTGGATACCTGGTCTGGGTTATCAAGGGTTGTATAAAGGGTTTGCCGTCAATCCTATCGAAGGAGATAACATCGGTTATGCGGTACATCTCTATCCGGGTTGGATGGGAAGTGATGGAGAAAATGGGGATGGTGGTTCCAGTACGGGAGGCTATGAACCTTTCCAGAAGGGATGGGATGATTCCGTAGCTCCGGTAGCATCATTCGCGCCTATCATGATAACAGAAATGGATTGGGCACCGTCAAAATATAACGCTTCGTGGGGGAAGGCTCATACCGGTACATTCGGTGGTCCCGGTTTTGGAGCAAATATGAAACATATTGTAGATAATTCGGGTAATGTAAGCTGGCTTATTTTTACGGGTGCTGATTTGTTGGCAAAATTTAAGGATGTACCGCCGAAGGAGAAGCATATACTTTCCTGACCGATCCGGAAGCCTGTCCGTGGCCTACCTATCATTGGTATCAGGAGTATGCAAAGGAAAATTATCCACGTCCTGATTTTACTTATCAGTCACATAGTGATAATGGGGATGGCACATACACTAATCCTGTTATATTCGGTGACTTTCCTGATCCGGATGTAATCCGTGTGGGTGATGTCTATTATATGGTATCCACCACCATGTACATTTTCCCCGGAGCCACCATTCTGAAATCTTATGATTTGGTGAACTGGGAGTATTGCTGTAATCCGTTGGAGCGCATAGAGGCATCCGATGGTTATAATCTTGAAAATGGTCAGAACCGTTACAGCCGTGGCCAGTGGGCAACAGCTCTTCAATATCACAACGGCAAGTTCTATCTCCTGTTTACTACACTGGATGAAGGTGGATACCTATTGACCACTACCGACATTGAAGGTGAATGGGAAAAGAAGAAGCTAAATGATGGTTTTTATGATTGCGGATTGCTTTTTGATAATGATAAAATATACGTAGTTTACGGTATCAACCAGCTTCGTATAGCCGAATTGGATGAAGATTTCAATAAAATTCCCGGCAGTGATAAGGATGTGGTTAAATGGTCTTTTCGCGAAGGGCTTGAAGGGAGCCGTTTGTATAAGATAGGTGAGTATTATTACATTTACTCTACGTATGGAGGATGGCCTGCTTTTCAAACTGTTTTCCGCTCCAAGGATATCTACGGACCTTATGAGGAAAAGAAGCTGATAGACGATGACAACATTCATCAGGGAGCTTTGGTAGAAACGCAGACCGGAGAGTGGTGGACTATGCTTTTCTATGATAAAGGTGCTTATGGACGATTCCCTAACCTGCAACCCGTAAAATGGGTGGATGGCTGGCCTGAAATAGGTGAGAACGGAAAAGGAGTCACTACCTATCGTAAGCCCGATGTTGGCAGGGAATACCCCATAAAGTCATTGCCTACCAATGATAATTTCAGGCATTATAAATTAGGACTGCAATGGGGATGGAATCATAATGCGGACAGATCAAAATGGTCGTTGACTGAACATGCCGGTTATTTGCGGTTGTATACGGCAAATGTTACCGACAGCCTGCATAAAGCCAAGAACACATTGACTCAGAGAATTCTGGGGTATCCTCAGGACTTGGAACATTCCTATGGCACGGTCAGGATGGAGATAGGCGAGATGCAGGAAGGCGATGTGGCAGGATTGGCAGTATTTCAGGACCCTTATGCGTTTATTGGCGTTAAAGTCATAGATGGGCAGAAGCGGTTGGTTTATACCACTGCCCCTGTAGTATCGTCGGCTGCAAAATCGGAGCAGATAGGAGAAGTGGTCACTGAACAGGTAATCTATTTGCGCGCTATTGCCAATTACAACACAAGTAGGGCAAGCTTTTATTACAGCCTGGACAACAAGACCTATACAAAATTTGGGGATGACCTGAACATGAAGTATGATCTGACGGTATTCACGGGTAATAAGTTCGCTATCTTTAATTATGCAACTGTCCAGACAGGCGGCTATGTAGATGTAGACTGGTTCTCTACCGAACCGGAGTTTGATGAAGCATTCTATTTTGACGACTCTTTTGAGGGGTATAGTGAAGAATCATTGACCTTAACCGAATTGACCATCAATGGAAAAGAAGAGCTCACTTTGCTTACCGGAAGTTCTTCTACAATTACAGTGAAAGGAATATATGCCGATGGTCATACGGAAGATATTACCATGGCGGCCGATTATGAAAATCAGAATCCGGATGTCATACGTGTAACTAACGGACGTATAATGGCTTTGCAAGATGGAGAGAGTGATATAATTATCAGTTATAAAGGCCCGTTGGGTGACCGTCAGTCTTTAAAGATTCACGTCACTTCTTCTACTTTTCCGCTAACCGCAGAACTGTTTAATCCCAAT
>OGPJ01002088.1_pt1 | contig 13147 bp, 6 predicted proteins | sample 1552831 | NCBI WGS metagenome assembly OGPJ01 (sample SAMEA2579914, study PRJEB22360) | human gut metagenome | biome: human gut; feature: human-associated habitat; material: faeces | place: Denmark | collected 2008/2010
CAATTATATCATTCATCCTCGTTCCAACATGAACCAGGCAAGGGAGCTAAATGAGCCACCGAGTAACCTCCATATAAAGAAATTAAACTACTTTTGTGACAAAACACTTAAAAAACTAAACAAATTATATCATGAGAAAGAACAATCTGTGGATAACAGCCCTTGCATTCGGGCTATCGTTATCGGCTTACGGGCAGGAAGGCGGTATCTCGTCCGGAATGTTGCAGGAAATCAAGCAAGCCTACAAAGGAACGCCGGCCGACAAAGCCATTCACAATGCAATCGCGGGCAACGACATCAACAAACTGGCAGTCAACAATGACAGCAAAAACAATTTCGACACCTACTTTTCAAACAAAGTGAACAGTAAAGGGATCACGAACCAGAAATCCTCCGGCCGTTGCTGGTTGTTTACAGGATTGAATGTTATTCGTGCGCAGGTCATCGCCAAGTATAACCTGCCGGAATTCGAACTCTCGCAGAACTACAACTTCTTCTGGGACCAGCTTGAAAAAGCAAACCTTTTCCTGCAAGGAATCATTGATACACGGGAAAAGCCGATCAACGACAAAATGGTGGAATGGCTGTTCAAGAATCCGATCGGAGACGGCGGACAATTCACCGGTATCTCCGACAACCTGATGAAATACGGCATCGTTCCTTCCGGTGTCATGGTCGAAACCTATAGCAGCGACAATACCAGCCGTATGTCCAACCTGATCGGCCTGAAACTGAAAGAATACGGATTGGAACTACGCGACGCAAAAGGCTCGAAACCGGAAGCGCTGGCAAAACGCAAAACCGAGATGCTGGGCGAAATCTACCGTATGCTGGTCCTCAACCTCGGAGAACCTCCTACGAAATTCACCTGGACACGCAAAGACGCAAGCGGCAAACCGGTCGAGACAAAAGAATACACCCCGCAATCATTCTATCAAGAATTCGTGGGCGAAGATTTGAAGAACAACTATGTCATGCTGATGAACGATCCGAGCCGAGACTTCTATAAACTATATGAGATCGACTTTGACCGCCATGCCTATGACGGCAAGAACTGGACATACGTCAACCTTCCGATAGAAGATATCAAAGAGATGGCGATCGCCTCCATCAAGGACAGCACCATGATGTATTTCTCCTGCGACGTGGGCAAATTCTTCGACCGCAACCGCGGAGTGCTCGATGTCAACTATTATGACTACGGCTCGTTGATGGGCACGACTTTCGGTATGGACAAGAAACAACGCATCCAGACATTCGCCAGCGGCTCTTCCCATGCCATGACACTGATGGCGGTAGATTTGGATGCCAACGGCCAACCTAAAAAGTGGATGGTGGAAAACAGTTGGGGACCGGGTGCCAACAACGGCCACCTGATCATGACGGACGAATGGTTCAACGAATACATGTTCCGCTTGGTTGTCAACAAAAAATACATCACCGACAAAGTCCGGGAAGTATTGAAACAGACACCGACACGGTTACCGGCCTGGGACCCGATGTTTGCAGAAGAAGAGTAATGGAAATTGAAAGTTGAAAATTGAAAATTATAAAAACGGTCATTGTTCTTGGAACGGAATTTAATTTTCAATTTTCAACTTTCGATTTTCAACTATCAATAGTATCCTTCATTCTGCGCCTCTTCGGCAGATGGCTTCGGAGACAGGCGGTCGATATGGTTTTGTGGAATCGGACGTAGTTTGTGATATTCCTTTATGTTCGGAGCGGCATCCGGATTAAACTCTTTCACACGCTCGTACAACGTTTCCGTACGCACCAAGTCTTCCCAGCGGTTCATCTCGCCATATGTTTCACGGGCACGCTCATCCAGCATAAAACCGATAAAATCGTCACTGATCTCTGCCGGCGTCACCAGCATCGACTTTTCAGTCGAACTAGCCAGGTTAGCCATATCGCCACCATCTATCTGCCACCACTCCTGCGGTTTGGCTTCTCCTTCTTTGTAGGCGGCACGTTTACGGACGACGTTGATCAGCGAAGCCGCTTTCTCGAAATCCCCCTTTCTGCCATAAGCTTCGGCAGCTATCAGATACGTCTCACCCAGCCGCATACGGACAAAGTTACGTCCTCCCTGTTCATAGTTCATATCCGGACGTTGCGTATCGAGCCATTTCTTCAGGCAAGGGAAAAAGTGGTTCGTGTTTTCATCGATCGGAATCAATGTATAAGGCGCCTTTGCGATGTCCAATTGCATCTGGCGGTCTTTCGCTTTGTCGATCACAGCACCTTTATAATCTTTCGCGCCATAATATTTCGGGATAAAGTAAGCCGCCGTATCTCCTAAAGCGAACTTTGGTTTGCCAACCAGTTCGGCAGGCGTTTCATAAAGCAAATCACCCGTCTCCTCTCCATTTTCATTTACGTAATAATATTTGTCTTTCCAGACAGGGATGGAAGATTCTTTATTCGCATAGAACACCCAACTGAACATCTTATACATACGGGAGTCATTCAGGTGGTCGAACAACTGGGTTTGCAAATAAGGAGTCGGCCGCATACGTTTCCAAGCACGCCCTTGCTGAAGGTCGCGTTGCAAACCCGGCAATTTTTCGTAAGTCGGAACCCAATACAGGTGCATCTTGTTTCCTTCCGAACCGTTAAACAACACATCGTTTGTAAACTCGACACCCCAGATTGTTTCAGAAGACACCTTCTGTCTGTCCTGATCGAATGTCATTGAATAATCCGAATCCAAGGCGAACTTCCCGGAGTTGATAACCGCTTCGGCAAAATAAGCCGTACTATCCATATCGGTCGGTTGTTGTCCGCGCTGATCTTTGATAGCGCTCCCCCTTGTCAAATAAACTTTCGACAACAAATTAGCCGCCGACCATTTGGTTGCACGACCACGATCCGCCTGCATGGCCACATCAGGCAACACTTCATAAGCCTGACGCAAATCGCTAATAATAAACGCATACACATCCGCCACCGAAGCACGTTTAAAGTCGGTCTTGATTTCAGAAACGTTTCCTTCCGTCAATAAAGGAATACGTCCAAATTGCTGAACCAGATCAAAATAGAAATAGGCACGCATGAAACGAAGTTCACCTTCACGCGCCGTTTTCTCGGCATCGGTCATATCTCCCACTTTCGGCAGATACATCAAAGCCGTATTGGCCCGGTTGATTCCTTTATAGGCATTCGCCCAAAAATCATACAACATGCCGAAAGATGCATTCAACTGGTTGCCGTATTTATTAAGAGCATCCTTATTTCCGCCATCGGCCCCTTCCCAGACATAATCCACGCCATACTCGGTCAGGCAATAATAACGCTCGCCACCGACATACCAGCGCATAGTCGAATAAACGCCGTTCACAGCAGTTTCTATACCGGTCTTTGTTTCCAGATAATCATACGACACCCCGCTGACCACCTTTTCATTCAGGAAAGATTCACACGACACGCCGGCCGCTGCCACTAAAGACAGCAAACCATATTTTATTATATTTTTCATACTATCGTCTATTTATCATGTTAGTTATTATCAAAAGCTCAGGTTCACACCAAATAGATACGTCCTCGGCATCGGCTCATTGAAGTCGCCTCCACTTTCAGGGTCCGTACCTGAATAGCCTGTAAAGACATACGCATTCTGTACGGTTGCATACACGCGCAACTTCTGAATGCCGACAGTCTGCAACAATGTCTTCGGCAAGGTATAGCCCAACGTCACCTGCCCGATTCTCAAGAACGAAGCGTCTTCCTTATAAAGGGAAGAAATGTAGTTCGGATTCTCGAAGTCGATATTCGGGCGCGGAGCCTCATTACTGTGGTTACTGATCGGATTGCCGTTTTCATCCTCGCCGATAATACGCCAGTAGTTCACTTTCGCACCGTTATAACGCCCGTTCAAACTCCATCCCCTATCGAAAGATTTCGTCTGTCCGAAAGCACCATTCAGGAAGAAACTGAAATCAAAATCTTTATAATTAAAATAATTACTCATGCTCAACGTCACGTTCGGATTCTCATGGCCGAGAATAAAACGGTCTTCGGAAGTGATCTTATAGTCGCCATTGCGATCGACAATCTTGATATCGCCAGGTTTAAAGACGCCTCCCCACTTTTCGAGTTCGGCTGCATCTTCCAGTTGCCAGATACCATCAGCCTTATAATCATAGAATACTTTCACGGGTTGGCCGATAAACCATTTATTTCCTTCGTCGTCGACTTTCCCGTTATAGAGTTCCACGATCTCCTCCTTGTTGACGGAGAACATGAAGTCGGTCGTCCATTTGAAATCTTTCGTATCGATATTGACCGTATTCAAGGTTACTTCCAGACCTTTGTTGCGGATCTGCCCGATATTGGTCGTCACATTGCCAAAACCGGAAACAACCGGCAACTGGCGGTCCATCAAGAGGTCGTTCGTATTCTGAAGATACAAATCTACGCTCCCCCCTATCCGGCCGTTCAAGAAACCGAAATCGATACCGGTGTTCCATTGTTCGGTCTTTTCCCATGACAGGTTCGGGTTCGGCATCTCTTTCTGGTAGAAGGCCAGCACACCGTTCGAACCATAGCTGTAACGACCGTATTCGAGGCTACCCTGTGTCTTATAAGGATCGATGGCCGTATTGCCGGTGATACCCCAACCCAGGCGGAGCTTCAAATTACTCAGACAGTCGACATCTTTTAGAAACGATTCTTCCTTGACACGCCATGCAAGGGCAGCGGAGGGGAACAACACCCATTTATGCCCCGGCGCCAAACGGGAAGAACCGTCGTAACGGGCAGACACCGTCAGCAGATAGCGGTCTTTGTAGTTATAATTCACACGCCCCATGAAAGAAGCCAGATTCCAACGCTGATAATCGCTCGATACGGACTCGATCGTCTGAGCCGAACCGACATTGTTCCAAGTCTGGTTCTCGTAAGGCAGGTCTTTCACCTTGATTTCCGACTTCTCGTATGTTTCCTGCTGGATAGACTGCAAGAAAGTCAAACCCAAAGTATGATCTTTTTTGAAGGTCTTGTTATAGAACAACAGATTTTCCCACGTGTACATACGACGGTTATCACGAGCATTGACAGCACGCGCCGGACTACCGGAACGATCCGAACTCAACGCCCCGTAGAACTCGTTGCCGTACCACGGACCGATGTCAATACCGACATTCGAACGGTATTTAATATCGAACGGAAGCGTAACATCCAGATAATAACTTCCCAGGAAACGGTCTTTCTTTATCTCCTTCTTCATATTGTCCAAATTCAAGAACTGGTTCCAAAGCTGGGGGTCATTTCCCGGACGGGATGTAATCAAACGGCCGTCCGTATCATAGATATCAGCCAAAGGATACACGTTTTTCACATCACTATACAAGTTACTCCCGTTATTTCTGTCGACATGGGAAAAAGAGGTCGAACCACCGACTTTGACAAATCTGTTCAACGTCCAGTCAAAATTGACACGGACCGAATAGCGGCGATAATCCTGCCCTTTCACAATTCCGTCCTGTCCGAAATAAGTCGCGGAAGCCAGCATCTTCAATTTTTCCGTTCCGCCTCGCACACTGACTTCGTGGTTATGGATCGGAGCCGCCCGCAACACCTCATCTGTCCAGCTATTGTAAGGCAAACGTTCAGGACACCAATTTCCAGCTTCGTCATAGGCTTGTTCTATCTTCCCGATCACGTTTGGGTCCGCATTGAAGTAACCGATCTTCCGGTCCCAGTCCAATGTAGGGACGAGCGGGTAGGGAGTCGTCTTCGATGTCGCCCGGTTTGCTTCACGTACCAGATCTACCCATTCAGCCCCATCAAACATTTCTATTTTACGGGCGGCCTGTTGTACACCCATATAGCCGTTATAATCAATCTGGACTCTTCCCTCCTTTCCTTTTTTAGTTGTCACCAGGATCACGCCATGGGCTCCACGCGAACCGTAGATGGCCGTTGCGGAAGCATCTTTCAAGACCTCGACCGATTCGATATCCGAAGGGCTCAATTCGTTTAATCCGACAACAATCGGAATACCGTCGACTACATATAACGGTTCGTTCGTCGCCTTCAACGAGCGGTTCCCACGAACACGTATGCTCGCCTCTTCACCAGGCTTCGCGCTTGTTTGTATAATCGTTACACCCGCAGCTCTCCCCTGCATCGCCTGCACGGCGCTCAACGAAGCTGTTTCCTTCAGCTTCTCCCCCTTCACGGAGGCTACCGAACCGGTCAAGTCCCGCTTCTTGGCCACACCGTAGCCGACAACCACGACTTCGTCCAAGTTCTGCAAGTCCTCTTTCAATGTGATAATCACACTCCCTTGTCCTTTGTAAGCATAGTCTTGCGGCTGATACCCGATGTAGGAAACAGACAACGTAACAACCGGTTTAGAGATGGAAAAAGAGAATTTACCGTCGATGTCGGTAATGGAACCATTCGTAGTCCCTTTCTCGACTACGTTCGCCCCGATGATAGGCTCACCGGTCACATCCTTGACAACGCCGGAAACCATATGCTGGGCATAGGAAAGCGTGGTCGTGCACACAAAAAACAAAAAGACTAACATGGGCAGATGCAGCCTTTTAAACGTTTTCGTTTTGTTCATAATAATAAAGAATTAAATTATCCGGCAATTCCCGAACCGGATGATTTTTTCATAAAAAGAGGCGTGGGAACTGTTGATATACCTGATATTGAGGCCTTCGACTGCCCGACCAGTGATATAAACAACAGCCCACGCCCTTCTATTCTTGAAGACATACCCATGCCAGGCATGAATATATATAACAAGGAAGGTACGTGAGCGTTCAGTTGCCTATTATCCTCTGGTCTGAAAGTGTCGAAGTTTCAATATCCGGATAATATCTTTTAAACGCTTCTTGTAATCAATAAAATGCAGGGACCTGCAACGCCATGCAAGTGTACGGACACAAATATAGAGAGAAGAAACTATACAGGCAAACAAAAGTAAGTATTTCTCGTTTTTCTTACGAACAGGCTATATTAAGAGGATAGCAATCATATTACTATTGCAAAACCATGCAACCTATAAACATTTGACCTTTGTCGAATACGTTTTTGACCTTAGTCAAAAGGGCTTTCGACCTTAGTCAAAAACCTTTTCGACCAAGGCCGAAAGCTAAAGAAGTTAGCAAAAACGACATAAATATCCATATCATTGCATATTATACAATATCAAATACCACTTTAGGACGGGACAGTTTGTCTGTTGTTTACATTTATGAATAACCTATAACAGGATTTTTTAATACACAGTCAACCCAAATTAGGACGAGACACACATGGTGAAGGCAATTCCCGGATTATGACGAAAAAAATTGTTTTTCTTGTGAGTATTTTTTCTTTCCCGTTCGTTGTGTATATGTAAGAACCAAGTTAACCATGTGTCGACTTTGTATCTACATCTAATAATTCAGTGAAAATGGAAAACGAACATTCGGAATTAATCATCGGGTATTTGCAAGGACGGCTGCAAGGTCGGTCTTTGGACGATTTTTATGCCTGGGTGAATGAAAGTGCAGACAACAAAAAATTGTTTTTCGAGACCAAAGCACTTTATGAAGCCTGCGCTCCTTCCCGTGGTGCTTCTGAAATACACGATAGCTGGCTTCGCCTTCTCGATAAGAGAAAGTCCCGCCAGCGTAAAAGATATTCCTTATTGACCCGCATAAGTACTTATGCGGCTGTGGCAATGTTTGCCGCAGCCATTACTTCTACTGTGTTTATCTTTTCTTCGAGGGAATATGACGACCGGATTACCAGTTATGTCGGTGGAGACGGGCTTGAAGCGGATGTTGTTGTTTTGCCGGACGGAACCCGCGTCAGTCTCGGAACCCGGACTTCTTTCTCTTATGATTCCCGTTATGGTAAGTCCGAACGTATCGTGCAACTGGAAGGGGAAGCCTATTTTGAAGTAGCCAAAGATAAAGATAAGCCATTTATTGTCAAGACCAAAGAACAATCTATCGAAGCACTCGGGACGAAGTTCAACGTTTCCGCTTATCCGACCGATTCGCTCCTGACTACGACACTGCTGGAAGGTTCTGTCCTGCTGACCACGCAGAACCTGTTACATCCTACGGTCTTAAAGCCGAACGAACAGTTTGTCTATAACAAAAGAACGCGATCAGCCCTCCTGCAACAGGTCGACGCCAACCGGTTTGTTTCGTGGACAACCGGATATTATTATTTCCCCGAACAAAGTCTTGAAGCTATTCTGTATCGGTTGAGCCATGTTTACGGCGTGCAGTTCACTGTTAAGTCGGAAGCACTGAAGCGCCGGACATTTACCGGGACTTTCTATCGGGGGCAGAGTATCAAAGACATCATGGAGATTATCCATCTGTCAATCCCGGTCCGGTATAAGATCGATGATCATCACGTGACAATATCAGAAATCTAAATAAAAACAAATTGCTAATCTTAGTAGGAAATATGAACACCAGTTAGTCTTAAACAAAAAAGAAGAGAAAATCTTGCCGGATCTTCTCTTCTGAAAGTGTGAACAATTAAACTCCCATTGCCGTGGGATCATGTTTAATCTTAAAAACATTCAAAAGTATGAATAATCAACGTATAGTTGTTTCTCTTAACCTGAAAAGAACTATAAAAATCATGAAATTAACCGTGTTAATGTTGGCTGTTTGTCTGTCAAGCGTGGTTGCTTCCACCTATGCGCAAACTGCTACTCTAAATGTTTCAGCTAAGAATGAAACTTTAGAAAAAGTGTTGAAACAGATCGAAAAGCAGTCCGAGTTCCTGTTTTTCTATAATCTGGAAGAGATCAACAAGAACGAAAAGATCTCTATCAATGAAAAGAATGCTAATATTCAGACTGTGTTGGATGCCATTGCAGCTAAAACAGGTTTGAAATACACTATCAAGGATCGTCACATTGTCCTGACTTCCGAGGCAGCTCCGGCTTCTACCGCCGCCACGCAGCAGAATCGTAAGGTGACCGGTACTGTAAGCGATGCATTCGGCCCTGTCGCCGGTGCAAACGTTATCCAGAAAGGTACGACTAACGGTACTACTACCGACATGGATGGAAACTTTTCCATCGAAGTTCCGGCTAACGCGACTTTGCAGATTTCCTTTATCGGATACATCCCTCAGGACATTGTTGTGAAGAACCAGAATGTGATCAACGTTCTGTTGAAAGAAGATACACAGGCTTTGGAAGAAGTGGTTGTTGTCGGTTACGGTACGATGAAGAAGAAGGATATGACAGGTGCAGTTTCTTCTGTCAAGATGGATGACAGCCCTGTGGCAACAGTGTCTACAGTTAGTCATGCTTTGGCTGGTAAGGCTGCCGGTTTGCAGGTCAGCACGATTAGTGCCCAGCCGGGTGGACAATCAACTTTCCGTATTCGCGGTGCCGCTTCTTCTGATAAGGCGGGGAATGCCCCGTTGATCATTATTGATGGTTTTCCTGTGAATTCTCCGGGTTCATTGGATAGTGGTAATCAATATTCAGGAGGTAATAAAGATAATATCCTGGCTTCTATCAATCCAAACGATATTGAATCTATTGAAGTGCTGAAAGATGCAAGTTCGACAGCTATTTATGGTGCTCGTGCCGGTAACGGTGTGATCATCGTGACGACAAAACGAGGTAAGAGCGGGGCGGCTAAGGTACAGTATTCCGGATCGGCTTCTGTACAGCAGATAGCCAAATCTTACGAGATGTTGGACGCTTCCGGTTTTATGCGGGCAACAAACGATTATACTCGTGAACAATGGATGCGTACGAACGGTGTTGGCATTTATGGAGGAAAAGAGGCGACAGACCCTTCCCTGCCGGCTTTGACATTGCCTTATACAGATGCTCAGATTGCCAATCCGGCTAATAATACGAATTGGTTTGATGAAATATCCCGTTTAGGTTTTCAGACTTCTCATAACTTATCTATAACAGGAGGTAACGATAATACGAAGTACTTGGTTTCTGGAAACTATTTTAATCAGGATGGTGTGATTAAAAATAATGGAATGACAAGATACTCTCTTCGTGCCAATTTGGACCAGAAGTTGAGCAAATATGTAAAGATGGGGATTAATTTGACGGCGACACGTAATGAATATGACAACGTGCCTTTAGGTAGTGGCCAGAATGAGAATGCCGGAATTTTGGTTTCTGCGGCTCAGTTTAATCCGGCTTTGCCCATTCGGGATGAGAATGGCAATTATTCGATGAACTCCGATGCTTCTTTCTTGCCGAATCCTGTTTCATTGCTGGACATTACAGATAAGACGACTCAAGAGCGTTTATTGGCAAATGCATTTTTTGAAGTTCGCCCGATAGATGGCTTATTGTTGAAAGCAAATTTCGGTATCGACCGTAACTATCAGAAACTGAAACAATATTTGCCAACGACAACGCTTTATGGACAACGTGAAAATGGTGCGGCCTCTATTGCACAGGGTGATAATTCCGACTACTTGATGGAATTGACTGCTAATTATACGAAACAGGTAGGCGATCATAACTTCAACGCTTTGGTTGGTCATTCTTATCAGTTGTTTACATACGAAATGTTTTCAGGAAAAAGCAATGACTTCATTACAGACGGTTTCTTGTATAACAACTTGGGCGCGGGTAATGCAAAACGTCCGACTGTAGGATCGAGTGCAACCAAATCTCGTATGGCTTCATTCTTCGGTCGTTTGAACTATACGTTTAAAGACCGTTATCTGCTGACAGCGACATTGCGTGCCGATGGTTCTTCAAATTTTGCTTCGGGTGAACGTTGGGGATTCTTCCCTTCAGTTGCTGCCGGATGGGTCATCAGTAATGAGAAATTTTTCGAGCCGTTTAACAAAGTGATTACAAATCTAAAAATCAGAGGTTCATGGGGATTAGTCGGTAATGATGAAACAGGAACAAAAGACATACGTACCGGAAAAGACGGGCCTCACTTCATTTATCTGACTAATGTCGAATTAAATGACGATAATCATAAATATACAACCGGAGTAGATATGGATGTCACCTACAAAGGGCCAGTTATCACACAATATGGAGTAACAAATGCAACTTGGGAACGTGCAGAAAAACTTAATCTGGGTATCGACCTGGAGTTATTCAGCAAGTTATCATTAACATTTGATATTTTCAGAGACAACCGACGTAATATACTACTCCGCCGTGAGCGTTTTCCGGAATATCTTGGTTTCGAAAATGCCAAACCATGGGCATCTGTGGGAAAGGTAAAAAATACGGGAGTAGAAGTAGCGATGAATTATGTACAAGATATAGGAAAAAATTGGAGTATTGATTTGCGAGGTACATTTACTTACAACCAAGCTACTCTGGTATATTCTGACGAAGCATACCGCGAAGAAGAATATCGCCGTAAGGACGGAAAAGCCCTGAACGGGACATGGGGATACGTGGCAGAACGTCTTTTTATTGACCAGGCAGATATCGACAACAGTCCCTCACAAAAATTTGGAAATTCACCTATGCCGGGTGATATCAAGTACAAGGATCTCAATGGAGATGGAATGATAGATGGCTCCGATGTATGTGAACTGTCCCCCTATGGAGGAACTCCCAATATAATGTACGGATTCGGTTCCACAATACGCTATAGGAAATTTGATTTAGGCTTCTTCTTCCAAGGGGCAGCACAACGAAAAATAATGATCGGTAATATTCATCCTTTTGGAAATACCCGAAAAAATGTACTACAATTTATCGCTGACGATTATTGGAATGAATCCAATCCTAATCCAAATGCTGCTTATCCACGTTTGGAAGACCGTGATGACGCGAACAATAACCGTCAAACTAGCAGTTATTGGTTACGCGACGGTTCGTATATGCGCTTAAAGAATGCAGAAATAGGTTATTCATTCAAATATGGACGCATATATTTGATAGGCAACAACCTGCTAACATTCAGCAAATTCAAATTATGGGATCCGGAACTAAGTTGGAATGCATATCCTCTTTCCCGTACATTCAGTATTGGTATGCAACTTAATTTCTAGAAATATTTATAATAGAACAAACATATGAAACCAAATATATTTAATAAACTCATTATCGGGGCAACAATAATGGCAACTGCCCTCACCTCGTGCGATTATCTGGATGTGGTACCGGTAGAACAAGTGACTATTGAAGATGCTTATAAAAAACCGGAATTGACATTGGCTTATCTCTATTCATGCTACAGCGGATTGAATAAGTGGAATCCGGTAGACTACTACAATGAGGATGTTTCTTCAACAGACGAATATGTATTGCCCCCCAGTTGGAACGGCGATGCCTATAATCTTCAAACAAACCAACGCTCATCAGCTACAGGCGGCGGTTGGCATTGGCGTTACTGCGGATATGATCCTATTCGTACTTGCCATATGTTTATCGACATCGTGGATAAAGCTCCGAACCTGACAGATGACCAACGGAGAATATGGAAAGCGGAAGCTAAGTTTCTGGTTGCCTACTATCATTTTATGGTATTGCGCAAATATGGTCCCTGCCCTATTATGGACCATGCTTATCCTAACGATGCGACAGGAGATCAGCTGCCCGGACGTTCACACTATGATGCTGTAACAAAATTCATTGTAGACCTGATTGATGAAGTAATGCCTGACCTGCCCGATCGCTGGACAGGTGGTGATTGGGGACGTGCTGATAAAGTTATAGCTAAGGCCGTAAAAGCCCGTGCACTCCTCTATGCCGCCTCTCCTCAATGGAATGGAAATACCCTATATGAATCCGGACGCCTGAAATGGGAAAATACCCGCTGGGAAACTCCGGGATACGGGAAACAACTCGTCAATCCCGTATATAGCGAACAAAAATGGAAAGATGCCAGAGACGCCTGTCAAGAGGCTCTTGATTTTGCTTTACGCCAAGGATTAGAACTCTACCAAGAATCGAATTTTGATGAACTGAAAGATGTCAGTAGTTCCCAAAAAGAATTCATGAGATATGTTTTCCGTATGCGCTATGCGTTACTATCCCGAGCCAATGCTACCGGTAAATGCCAGGAAGTCGTATGGGGACTTGCAGAACAAAGTCTGGTAGTTAGCGGTTGCCTCCCTCGCCGAATGTTTGAAAAGACTGATGGAACGTGGCAAGACGGTTGGTCAGGAGTATCCCCTACATTGGAAGCCATAAAACAGTTTTATACCA
>OGPJ01002105.1_pt1 | contig 13070 bp, 9 predicted proteins | sample 1552831 | NCBI WGS metagenome assembly OGPJ01 (sample SAMEA2579914, study PRJEB22360) | human gut metagenome | biome: human gut; feature: human-associated habitat; material: faeces | place: Denmark | collected 2008/2010
TTTTATTTTATCACATTTCTATCAAAAGTACAGTAGAAAATTGTTGGTATTATGGTGTATAATTGATTATCATAAAGTTTCCGAATGAAGAAGAGGTACTGGAATGGCTGGAATTATATTGGAGAAGGGTAAAACTATATATAGCTATGGGCAGCCAATGACGGCACTGCATCTGATCACAAACGGCAGGGTGGATGTCTCCTATCCGGGCGGTTCTTATCCGCTGGGCAAGGGAGATGTCATCGGCATCTGTGAGATCTGCTCCGAGATCCATCTGCTCAGTTATGTAACTACGGAGGATACCACGATCCTAACTTATCCTCTGACCAGTCTGGATTCCCTGAATGATATTCTGCAGAAGCATCCGGATGTTGCCAGGCTTTTTTTATTGTCCTGTTTTCGACAGATCAACATTTTATTAAACCGTAGCTCGATCTCTGAGTTAAACTGCAGTGAGCTCTACCGCACCCTGATCGATGATATCTCCACCTATAAATCCCTGTGCGACCGCTATCGCATACCGGCACGTTCTCTGGAGCATTTCGATGAACTGAATGCTTTTCTGGGAGACGATTCACCGGATATCTGGCTGAATGGGTATTACATGGGTTTAAACCATATCCTGGCCTCCGACAATTACCGCATCATGGTTCAGGAAGTGGATCTTCCCATCGGCATGCTCCGCAAGGGAAGTCTGGATTTCCGGCGCACCTATCAGAGTCTGGAGGAGCAGTTCCACTATCTGCAGCAGATCGGTGGATTTTACTTCCGGGAATCCGGCAATGACCTTTTTGATTTTTACACCTCGCTGTATTACAAGCTCGGGCAGGATAACGAAGACAGTAAAGTAGTGTACGATCGTATTCAGCGGATGCTGTCCAAGGCCGGAGATCTCTTTTTCATAGATCAGAATCTGTTCACCTCCAGAGCCCAGAGTTTCCAGAGCAGTCTGAGCCTTATGGGATCGGCAGACTCCGCGGATTCCGGTTCTTCAGATGATTCCGAGATTCTCGGCAGGCTGGCAGGTTCTCTGAATACGATTTTGGAATATGCCGGTCCCGATCTGGATACTGTGGCCAGTTTCCGTCAACATGTGCATGCTTACAAGCTGCTCTCCGACCGCAGTTCGCAGGACCAGGAGGTCACACTGCTTCGCAGGCAGCTGACCGAAGAATTCTACCTGCTGTATTCGCTCCTGTTCACCCAGACACTTAAACAGCCGGACATTCCCATGCCGGTGCGGATGTTTTTATATTTCGGCTATGTGGACGAGGAACTGGCTGGTCTGAAAAATGCAGTGCCACAGTATAATGCAGTGCTCCTGTATCGTCTGGCGGAAGCCATGACCGACCACAGTACTGCCGGAGTCTACACTTTTTATGACTGGCTGATGGCGATCTTCCGCGGACAGAAATCTCCCAGCCGGAACGAATTCGATCAGGATTATTCCGACTATATCCATAAGCAGAAAGTGGGCGGCAACATTACTGATGCTGAGCTGAGAGCCCTGGAGAACAATGCTATGGCAAAGGTCAATTACGAGCTTAAGAATATGTTCCCCCAGGTCAATAAGATCACCTTCGGACGGATCACCACCTTCTGTCCGCTGTTCTGTGCGGATGATGTGCTGAAAGATCTGGAAAGCTCCTATGTTACTGTATCCCGTGTGTCACAGATCCTCGAAGAGATCCGTCTGGTGGATTACACTGCTTTCTACCGGGAAAGTCTGGACATGGCGCATTTGGATGTCATGGGCAAGGAAACGATACATTTAGAATATCTGCCGGATATCATCCTCATGCCGAATGTCGGCATCCGCGGTGTCATGTGGCAGGAGATCGAAGGTAAGCGCCGCAACAGTCCGGGACGTATGGTATTCTCCATTTTCCATCTCGAAGATCTGAAGACTACCTTCACGCATCTCACCGGAGAATTCCGCTGGGAGCTGTGCAAGAGAGTCCAGGGCAACCGTTGGAACGATGTCTCCGTAAGTTCCCTGACCAGCGAATATTTCGATTATATTCAGTTCTATCGCAAGAATCATGATCTGAGCACTGAAGCTAAGGAAAAAGTGAAATCCAGCTTACAGCGTGCCAAGAACAGCTTCAAAGAAATGTTCGTAAGAGATTATATGATCTGGGTATTGTTCGAAGGTGCCGGATCCCCGAGGCTGAACAAGGTGGCCCGTCAGATCATGTTCACCTATTGCCCGTTCCCGGAGGATATCTGCAATACACTTGCACAGAATCCGCTGTATAGCGAGCTTTTAGACCGTCGTAAGATCAAGGTGGCACAGGGACTGCATCATCTGGATGTGTTGACCCGTAAGCTGCAAAATGGCAACATCCCGGTTCCCGAGACCGTGGAGCAGGAGCGCTATTATATCAGCGGCAGTAAAAAATCTTAATTCCGACAGCAAAAAGGATCCGGCATCTCGCATGTCGAATCCTTTTTCTATGTGCTGTATTTTATGTTCTCACATTACCATTATGCATCAGCCAGCTGTCTGCCCAGTTCCCTGCATGCATTTAATCCGTCCTCATCCGGAGTTTCATGGCAGATCAGTCCTTCGCCGTTTAACACCGTTGCTCCCGCTGCTTCCATGCGGGTGGTCCAGTCTCTCATCCACTCACCGTCTCCCCATCCGTAAGAACCGAACAGCGCAATCTTTTTCCCGGAAGCAAAGCCTTCTACATCGCATACAAAGGGTTCCATCTCCGCTTCTTCCAGCACCTCCGCGCCCATGGCCGGACATCCCAAAGCAAATTTGGGTGCCGCCTTCAGTGCTTCTATATCCGCTCCTGTCACGAATACTACTTCCGCTTCTTTTCCAGCCTCCCGGATTCCCTCTCCGATGGCTTCCGCCATTGCCTGGGTATTGCCGCCCTGTGTCCAAAATACTACATAAATCTTATCCATTTCATTTTCCTCCGTTTTCCGCACTTTTTGTTCCTTTTATGCTGCTGTACTTCCGCAGATCTCTATAATCTCCGTCATTTTTAATCCATAATGCAGCAGCTGAATCAAATTTTCCTTTGCATATTCATATTTTTCAAAAAGCCGCAGTTTCCTCTCTTTATCCGCATATACCTTCCAGTACCCGGTACAGAGGCAATTTTTCCCACGGTGTCTGATGAATCCTTCCACATCCTCCGGTGGATACCCCAAAAGTAACCCCAGCTCATGGGGAAAATCATTTTTGGTTTCTGCATAAGCCTCATACTTTTCGCACAAGACCGGCAGAATATCTTCCAGCAGACAGGAAGGATACCCTTCCTCTGTCAGCAGCTTCTGTACCTGCATCATTCGCAGATATTTCTCCAGCCGTTCCTTTTGATACAGCAGTATGACTGTTTTTTCTTCCGTTTCCAATAACGGATACATGGAAATAAAACTTCCTGAGATGATCTTCTCTACCAGACAAAAGCCGTCCGATGAAATCGTCAGCAGATTGGATATTTTAAGTCCTGTAATAAGCGGTGCGCACTGCAATGCCAGCTGCAATTCCACATCGTCTGTTTTCATTCCGCACAGGATCTCCCATGTTTCCTGACTCAAAAATTGCTCACCTCCTGTATATTGTTTTGGTTAGTTGTTCCTAACTCATATAAATAATAAATAAAAAAGCAGCTCCTGTCAAGGAAACTGCCTGATAGAAATTCTCAAAAATTCTCTACGGTAACATCCACCCGGAAGCTTCCTTCACCGGGCTGTACATCGATCTGTCCGTGATTGCGTTCCACCAGATCATGCAGAATCTCCAGTCCATAGCCTTTTCTCCCCGGCCTTCCGGGAAGCTTTTTTGCTCTGCTGTTCTCCACGCAGATATGCAGATAGTCCCCTTTTACTGCCGCCTTTACGGACAAAAACGCTTCTTCTCTCTCCGTCATTTCCGCTGCTGCCACAGCATTTCTGGTTAGGTTTGACAGTATACTGCAGATTGCCACCGGATCCAGCTTCAGCTTTTGGGGAATCTCCAGATCGTATTGAAAGGCAATCCTTTTCTCCCGGCAGGCCTTCTCGGTCTCCCCCATGATGGCATTGAATACAGGGTCACCGCAATAGAGGTATTCCGTCGTAGCCGCCACCGTATCGGTCAATGTCTCCAGCATTTTTTCCGCCTTCTCATATTCCCCCTGATGCAACAGCTCCTGCAGCACCATCTGCTGGTTGCGCATGTCATGCCGGATCTTGGCGAATTCTTCCCGCCTGTTTTCGATCTCATGATAGTGATTTCTTGCCATCTCCCAGGTACTCTGCACCTCGCTGAGACGAAGCTTCAGCTCCTGCAGCTGTTGCTGCCTGAGCAGGGTATACAACAGCACACCGTCTGCAACGGAGCCCAGGATCGCCGCTGCCAGTATCCACCCGGTATACAGCGTCATATTCCGGAATACCTGCTCATTGATCGCAGTGATCATAAGCAGCTGGCTGACAGGAAATACACTGAACACAATAATAATACTGACGTCAAAGGATTCTTTTTCGACAATTTTCTTCCATACGACCAGAAAAATCAGAAAAAATATGGCTGTCACTGTCAATACTACCGATAACAACAATACCATTGTCGGTGTATAGTAAGACAATTGTGGCTTTTGCTCCATATACTTGTTCAAAATACCGATACTGAGCATTTCCGCCAGCAAAGCTGTCAGATATTCGCATAGCATAAACAGCACTTTCTGGCCTATCGTTCCTTTCAGAAATACAGCTGCATATGCTACGGTGACGATACCGACCGCTATCATGGCGCCATAACGAACAAGCACATTATCGTTAAACAAAAATTTCAGCACAGCTGCCGGCAGCTGTGCTGCCATCAGGCCCAGAATGATGCCTGCCTGTCTGACACTATCCCTGCGCGGTTCAAACGCATAAGCAACCACCATGCAGTCCAGCCACAGATACGCGATCCACAACAGGATACACATTATATAGCATATCATAGCATTGCCCTCATATAACGAAAATATTTATCTCTGGAAGCACTGTATCTGGTCTTGCTTACAGGAAGCACGGTTCCGTCCTGCAGTGTAACCTCCTTCATCTCAATCCTGCGGATATACTGCATATTCACCAAAAAGCTTTTATGTACCCGCAGAAAATCCTTGTGCAGCTTTTTCTCATAGACATCCAGCTTTTCATATAAAGCGACTTCTCCGGAAATTGTATGTATTAACAGCTGATGCGCATTGCTCTCTATATACCGGATCTGACTGTTAGCAATTTTCTCCGTGATTCCTCCATGCTGCAAGATCAGTGCCTCGCTGCTGAATATTTTTTCTCTGACTTTGTCCAAAAGCTTTTCCAGATGTTCCTTCCGGACCGGTTTTACCAGGAAACCGCACAGATTGACCTTCTCCCAAAAGATTTTCTCAGAAAATTTGTCATTATATGCCGTCACAAAAATAAATCTGGTCTGTGGACTGCGTGCGTTATATTGCGCCGCATACGCTATCCCATCCTGCTCATTGCCCTCCCATTCGATATCCATCAGCACGAGATCATAACCCATGCCGTTTTCCAATGCCTCAGAGAGCTGAGACAGATCCTGGTAGTATTCTGTTCTGCTGATTCCCGGATATCCTGCAAGCAACCGCTTCATACTATCCAGGCAGCCTTTGTCATCATCACATACCGCTATTTTCATCCGGTTCTCCTAACGATCATATGCGGGCTTACTGTCTTCTGCGGTTCAATCCGCTCTTCCTATAATATTCTGCCTTGTCCTGATACATACGCCGCTCCGGTTCTGTCAGAAGATGATCAAATCCGACTGCCCCCAGCGTATTCACTGCGGCTCCGACAGCCATGGTGACCTTCTTCCGGTCAAGCTCTGTCCGCAGTTCCTCTACTTCACGGTACAGCTCTCCCTCCTCCATGCCTCTGCACAGAGCTACGAATTCATCTCCGCCGATGCGGAACAGGTCGAATTCCTTCAAGGTTCCCCGCAGGCAGTCACAGGCTCTGAGGATCAATTGATCTCCTTTCGAATGTCCTTCTTCATCATTGACACGCTTCAGACCGGTAACATCGCAATACACCACGCCAATCTTCGTCTGAGGAAGAATCCCCGACACATATTTTTCCATGGCATAACGGTTCCCAAATCCGGTCAACGGATCCGTATAGCTCATGATCTCCAGCCTTCTCACGAGATTACGGCGTCTTATGGAAGATACAATAAAATGTCCCATGATCTGCAGGATCTCCGATGCAAAATCGATATATTTTGCCGGAGGGTTATCCACTCCATAGAAACCGATCACTTTTTCATCATCATATAATGGTACGACTACTAATGAATGAATATTCTGTCTCGACAGTACTTCATACATTTCGGGATCTGTATCCCGGATCTCGCTCAGGTTCTCTGTCACAATATTCTGATTCCCTGCGAACTTCTGATACCACTGGTCACAAACCTCCGGAGGCAGATCCTGCAGATTATCCTTTTCCGGTATCACGCCTCTGGCTGCCCACTCATATGTATTATCATCATGGCCATGATCATTTTTTTCAAAAATATAGGTACGGTCTGCCTCCATTGTTTTCCCCAGAAGCTCCAGCAATACCTCCAAAGTCTGATTCGGAGTTTCCTGTCTGAGTGCAACACGGATCGCCTGATTCATTGCTGCTTCCATTTCATGGTAATCCATAGAGGTTTCCCTGTCCCCGGAATGCCCACAGTCAATAGCGATCTCCATGCGCAGCATTCTGCCATCGTCTTCCACCAGGGTATCCTTGATACGGAAATCCGTTTTTACTACCGGATTGTAATATTCCCATTCCTTAAAATAGCCGGGTCTGAGCTGCTCATTATTGCAGATACTGCAGGGAGCGGAATTCCCCTGTAACACCTCATAGCACTTTAACCCGACAATCTCTTCCTTACTCTGAAAGCCATAGCTCTTCAAAGCTTTTTGATTCATATATACTAATTGATTCGTCTCCGGATCCGATACATACACATACTCATCCAGATGTTCAAAAAATTCCCATATTTTTCCCATGTCTAACCTCTTTCATCCCCTCATACCTAATAATTTAGTATACACTTTCAAACGCTTTGCGGCAAGCATTTTCTCTCAAAAATGCCTGTAGCAGGCGCACATCGTCCGTGACAATTCCATCCGCTCCGCTATTCACGATCTGCCGCATGGCACCGGAGGTGTTGGCTGTCCAGCCATATACGGATTTTCCTTCGTAATGGATGGCTTCCACCATGTCTGCTGTAAGATTTTTCCCTTCGATGCTATAGCTGTCCGCATAATCCAGATCATAGTCATCCTCTCCCAGATCATGGGCAATATATACTGTGGAGATGTCCGGCTCCAGTTCCTTTACTCTCTGCAGGATTCCCCTATTCATGGATCCTATGATGCATTCGTCCACCATATCATACTCCTGAAGCAGCGCAAGGACATTCTCCTCCAGTTCCTGCTCCTGCCCGGAGTATTTTAATTCGATCATTAATGTGATCCGGTCCTCGGCACAGGCAAGCATCTCTTCCAGTGTCGGGATCTGTTCTCCTCTGTATGCTGCAGAAAATGTACTTCCCACTTCCAGTGTAGAAAGCACGTCTGCCTCTGTATCCCACACACAGACATCCTCGCCCGCAGTACGCTTGAAATTGCTGTCATGCATCACGATCAGTGTCCCGTCGGATAACTGCTGTACATCGATCTCGGCGATGGGGGCTCCGTCCCGGATGGCCTGCTCCAGTGCCGCGAGCGTATTCTCCGGGGCTACCTTAGCCCCTGCCCGGTGAGCCACCACGATCATGGGAGTGTCTTTACCGGCTGCCAACACCTGCGGCAGCACACCATAGGTCAGAAAATAAACGAACAGAAGCATTACAATTGCTGTTTTCCGGATTGTTTTCATCATTTTGCCCTCCCACGATAGTTTATGATCACTTTTATTGTAACAATTGACCATAAACTCCATGCGAGGATTTTGTTAATTTTTTGTAAACAACACTATCACCTCATGCGCAAACAGCGGAAATGCTGCCAATACACTTAATAGAAGCCACTCCTGTCCCGACAGATGCGAGGTACCGAAAGCCCTGATGAGAAATGGGATCTCCGTCACGGCAAACTGCAGGATGAAACCGATGATACATGCTGCCACCATCAGCAGATTATCCCGGGGGCTCATGGCAAATACGGACTTCTGTACATCACGCATGCCGATGGCATGATACAGCTGGCACATTCCCAGCACAGTAAATGCATAGGTCTGCGATTTCGCCAGTATCTGTTCCCGGGACATCAGTTCCCTGAGGCGTTCTACCCAGGTAAACGGATTGCCCACAAGCTCCCCTTCCGCCGCCAGGATCCCGCAGGGAAGCACCAGAAATGCCGCCAGTCCGATCACGGTGATCAATGCTCCATAGAACAACGTACATGCTATTCCTCCTCTGGCAAACAGGCTCTCCGATGCTTTTCTGGGCGGGCAGCGCATCAGGCTTTTACTGTCATTTTTATCCACTCCCAACGCCAGTGCCGGAAGGGAATCCGTGATCAGATTGATCCAAAGGATATGGCTGGATTTTAATGGAGATGCCAGCCCCATTGCCACCGCCACAAACATGGTCATCAGTTCTCCCAGGTTGGACGATAGCAGAAAAATCACCGATTTCCGGATATTCTCATAGACACCTCTGCCTTCCTCGATGGCTTTTTCAATGGTGGCAAAATTATCATCTGCAAGGATCATATCCGCTGCCTGTTTGGCGACATCCACTCCGGTTCCCATAGCCACACCAATGTCCGCCGCTTTTAAGGAGGGGGCATCATTGACCCCGTCACCGGTCATCGCCACGATCTCCCCATTTAGCTGTAGCCCTTTCACGATCCGCACCTTCTGTGCAGGCGTGACTCTTGCATAGACTCTTAAGTCCTTAATTCTCTTTAAAAAAGAAGTGTCATCCAGCCGTTCCAGTTCTCTGCCCGTAATACACTGGCTGCGGTGTCCCGCGATCCCCAGCTGTCTGGCAATGGCATAGGCAGTATCCACATGATCTCCCGTGATCATCACCGTGGTCACCCCCGCATGACGGAAGATCTCCACGGCTTCCCCAGCCTCCGGTCTGGCGGGATCCCGCATTCCCACGATACCAAGGAACGTCATTCCCTCTTCCCCACCTCTGCAGTCTTCACTCTGTGCCGCTGCCAGTGTCCGAAGAGAGAGGGAATTCATCCGTTCCACAGCCTCACCTATCCGCTTCCGCTGCATGAAGGTCATGGGAACGCTCCTTCCTTCCTGTAAAATATGGGTACAGTGCTGCAGGATCACATCCGGAGCCCCTTTGGTATAGGCAATCCCTCTCCCGGATCTGCCACCGGGAAGCCTATGACAGGTCGTCATCATTTTCCGCTCGGAATCAAAGGGGATCTCATTAAAGCGGGGATACTGCCGCTCCAGCCGCTCTCTCTGCAGACCGTATTTCGCCCCAAAGTCTAAAAGTGCCAGCTCCGTGGGATCTCCGATGCGCTGCTCTCCCCGCAGCGAAGCATCATTGCACAAAAGCATCCCTCTCAACAGCTCCGGCAGAATGCGGTGTTCCCCTCTGCCACCTGTCCCCGTGACATCCTCCATCACGTCGTACCACCAGCATTTCTCCACAGTGAGTCGGTTCTGGGTAAGTGTTCCTGTCTTATCTGAACAGACCACACTGACCGCTCCCAGTGTCTCCACCGAAGGAAGTCTTCGAATGATGATGTGCACTTTGACCATTCTGGTCACTGACAGGGCCAGGCAGATCGTGACTACTGCCGGCAGCCCTTCCGGTACTGCGGCAACCGCAAGTGAGATTGCTACCAGAAGCATCTCCGGAATATTTCTATGTTGAAATACCGCCAGCAAAAACAGTCCGGCGCACAACCCCAGAGAGAGAATACTCAATAGCTTCCCCAGATCTCCCAGCCGCTTCTGTAATGGTGTCATCTCATCTTCCGTATCCGTGATCATGGAAGCGATCCTGCCGATCTCCGTATCCATGCCGGTGGCCACCACCAGCCCTTCCCCATGACCGTTCGTCACCACTGTGGACATATAGACCATATTGACCCGTTCGGTTAACGGGATCTCTTGCCTGCAGTCTGCCAGGAACAGGGCATCTTTCTCCACCGGGACAGATTCTCCGGTGAGCGCGGATTCTTCCACCTGGAGGTTCGCACTTCTGGTCAGTCTGATATCCGCAGGAACCCGTGCCCCTGCCTCCAGCTCCACCAGATCTCCTGTCACCAGTTCCGCCGCGGGGATCTCTCTTCGGATGCCGTCGCGGATCACGATCGTCCGGGGAGTAGTAAGTTTTCTTAACGCTTCCAGTGCTTTTCGAGCTTTTCCCTCCTGGAGCATTCCCACTAGCGCATTTACCAGGACCACCGTACCGATGATCAAGGCATCGCTGACTTCTCCCAGGAGAATGGATACCACCGCTGCAATCAATAATATGTAGATCAGCGGATCCTTCAACTGCTCCAGAAAAAGCTGTATCTTTGTCTTTTTCCGCGCAGCTCTCATCTCGTTCCTGCCATTTTGCCGTAAACGACGAAAGGCCTCACCTTCGGTAAGACCTTTCACTGTGTCACTATTTAGTTTACTTATGGTTTCCTGTATATTCTGCTTCTCGAACACGGCTGCTCTCCAATGCTTGTTTCTATGCATTGTATGCGGAAATGTCCGGCTTGATGATAACCGTCACCGATTATTTCTCGTTTCTTAACTGGAAAGCATCTGTCAGTTCGTTCATGTTGGTCGCCTGAGCAGACAGTTCTTCACTGGTAGCGGAAGTCTCCTCTGCGGTAGCGGAGTTGTTCTGTACCACCGTAGATATCTGCTCGATGCCCTGTTCGATCTGGGACATGGCATCTGCCTGTGCATTGGATTCTTCCATGGCTTTCTTGGACTCGTTCGCCAGATCCTCAATACCTTCCACCACTTTCTGCAAAGCTTCCGCCGTTTTATCCGTGATCTGATTTCCTTTTTCAATCTCCTGCAACGAGGTTTCGATCAGTTCCCTGGTATGTACCGCGGACTGTGCACTGTCATCCGCAAGCTTCCGGATCTGTTCAGCCACCACGGCGAAACCTCTTCCGGCTTCCCCCGCTCTGGCAGCTTCAATTGCTGCATTCAGGGACAACAGGTTCGTCTGGGATGCGATATCCTCGATCTCACCGATAATATCACTGATCTGCTTGGAAGTCTCATTGATCCGCTGCATGGCATCGGTCAGTCCCTTCATCTCTTCTCCACTGGTTCTGGCCTGTTGCTGATATTCCATTGCCTTCTCATAAGATGCTCCGAGAGCCTTGGCATTTTTCTCCACGATCTCAGTGACGTTCGTAATGGTCGCCTGCAGTTCCTCCACAGAACCGGCCTGGTCTGTAGCACCCTCTGCCAGTCCCTGTGCGGCATCCGCCATCTGACCCGCGCCGGCAGACACCTGGCTTACCGCATTTTTGATCTCACCCAGTGTCTCACTGAGCTTATGATTCAGCTTGCGGATAGACTCCAGTAATCCGCTGAAATCTCCTATGTAGGCTTCCCTGCAATTACTTACGATCGCAAAATTGCCCTCAGACATTTCTCCCAACAGATAGTCCGTATCACCGATTACCTGCTGCAAATTATCGGAAAGACTGGCGGTAGCCTCCGCAAGTATCTGCAGCTCATCGCCGGTCTCTACCTTCGGTGTCGGAGTATGCAGATCACCCTGTGCTAACAGCTGTATTCTGTCTGTGCACTGTGCCACCGGCTCCCCGATACGCTGTCCGATCTGTTGTGCCTTGTAAATGCTGTATGCCACTGCGATCACACCGATCGCAGCACCTATGATAATGCCTATTACAACGGAACCCAGGAAATCCGTAACCGGTGCATCTACAGCCACCATCCAGCCGTCAGTACCATCAATCGGGGCATACGCCTGTAATGTATAAGCACCTTTTCTGAAATAGGTTCCGTATCCTGTCTCACCCTTAAGCATCTGTTGCTCTATTTTAGCAATTCCCTTCAGTGAGCTGTCTGTCTGTGACAATTCAATATTATTTTTCTGCTCCTGGGCAATGGCGGAATCACTATGTGCGATCGTAATACCCGTAGACCCCAACAGGTAGCATCCGGAATGCTCACTGATAGAAATGGCTGCGCAAATATCATTTAAGAACTCCGGATCCGGTACTACAAATACCACGCCGATGATCTCACCGTCTTTATCTCCGCCTTCATAGACGGGTGCAGATATGATCACGCTGAGTTTTCCGTCTGTCTTGGCAATTACGGGATCCGATACCACCACTTCTCCCTGCATGGACCGTTTAAAATACTCACGATCATTATAATCCGTTCCGTCAGCGGCACAGATACCATTACTTCCGATCAGCTTCCCCCTGACCATTCCATAAGCTTCCACGCGCTGATTAATATACTCCTGCTTCTGTGCCGGTGTAAATACAGCCGCGGAAAGCTGATAGCTGCATCCCAGCTCAGATACGATCGTCTCCGATACCGTTAATTCCTGACGGATCCGATCCGCTGACAGCTTTGCGATCTCCTGCATATCAGCCTTCAGTCTGCTCAGGGTACCTGACAGATTCATGATCATAGACACAATGACCAATGATACGATCGATAGCAATACCAGCCGCCGGATTGCCTTCTGCAGCCGCTCGCGGATCGTGGTCTTACCATTGGTCTGACGCTTTTGTCCCTTCTGTGTAGTTTTTGCACTCATAATGTACCTCTTTTCTCCGGCGAGATGTCTCTCCACCTTCTCAAGCCGGCATTTTTCTGCAATGCTGCTAACACTACTGCTGTATCATCATTATAACATTTTCCGAACCTTTTTGCTACCTTATGAGTGCAAAGAAAGAGTTAATATTTCAAAAAATATCAACTCTTTCCCTGTTTTGTCTGTTTATTTATATTTTTCTGTCCCATTAGGCAGAAACTTTTTGGGATCAATAACCAAATTCTTGTGCAAAATACAGTTTTCCACCTGTCTCATAGACAGCAATGCTGCAGGTCGTAAAATCGCCTGCCAGGATATTCGCTGC
>OGPJ01002120.1_pt1 | contig 13014 bp, 6 predicted proteins | sample 1552831 | NCBI WGS metagenome assembly OGPJ01 (sample SAMEA2579914, study PRJEB22360) | human gut metagenome | biome: human gut; feature: human-associated habitat; material: faeces | place: Denmark | collected 2008/2010
TTCATCACCGCACCCGACAAGATGACCTTTGACATGTGGGAGATCGACGGTGTGTCCTACAAGGCCGGTACGGCCTACCGCGTGATGAGCGATGTCACGGTGGTGGCGCTGTGGAAGGACGCGGGCTCCGATAAGCCCGATCCTGCGCCCGATCCCGGCCCCAAGCCTGACCCGGATCCCGATCCTACACCCGATCCCGGCCCCATCCGCCGCGGCCCCACCATGGTGGCTGTGCCCACTGCGGAGGGCCGATCCGCCACGGATTACTCCGGCGGCATCTACGGGCTGACGTTCCGCTCCACTGCGGGCATCGCCAGCTTCCTGGGGGTGCAGGTGGACGGCGTGACGCTGGATCCCTCCCGCTACATTGCGGAGGGCGACGATATCGAGATCTATCTGAAGGCGGTGTACCTGCAGACGCTGCAGGCGGGCACCCATACCATCACCATCCTGTCCTCTGAGGGGAACGCCTCCATGGAATTCACCATCGGCGGTATCAGCTCCTCACCCAAGACCTCCGACGCCGGTGTGCTGGGCTACGCCGCCATGGCGCTGCTGGGCCTGACGGGCAGCGCACTGTGCCTGCGCCGGAAAGAGGACGAGATCGCCTAAACGCACAGTTTCCTGCTCTGTCCACTGGGGGGAGTATCGTGGTGCAGAGCTTTGTCCCGTGGGGGAAGAAGAAAGAGACGCAGCCGAAGGGCTGCGTCTCTTTGCGTCAAATGGTTGAAACACGGCGGTGTATGTGGTATCATGGCCATAGAAAGAGGGAAAAAGGAGAGTGTTCCTATGAAGGATCGAAACAAAAAGGGCACGCCCCGCCGCGTACTGATGTACGCGCTGCTGCTGGCGGCGGCCATCGGGGCGGGCCTTGCGCTGAAGGCCTTCGACTTTGCGGAGCTGGCCGCCTTGTTCACCGTGAACGGTACGGCGCTGCTGAAGCTGGCGCTGCTGGTGTTCGGCGTCCTGCTGGCGGAGAATCTGGTCGTGCTGGTACTGGGGCTCATCAGGCCCACCAGCCACCGGGCCTGCTCCGTGCTGAGTCTGACGGCCAGCCTTGTGCGGTATGTGGCGGTCATCGTCATCCTGTGCGGCGGTCTGGGCATTTTGGGCGTCAACATCGGCACCATCATCGCCAGCGTCGGCGTGTTGGCCCTGATCGTGGGCTTCAGCGCCGAGAGCCTCATCGCCGACGTGGTCATCGGCGCGTTCATGCTGCTGGAGAACCAGTACAACGTGGGCGATATCGTGGAGGTCAACGGCTTCCGGGGTACTGTTACCAGCATCGGTATCCGCACCACCTGCATCACCGATTCCGGCGACAACGTGAAGATCATCAACAACTCGGAGATGAAGAACATCCTCAATCGCTCCGACAACTCCTCCAAGACGGTGTGCGACATCTCCATTCCCTACTACCCCACCGGCAAAAAGCGCCTGCAGCAGGCCCTGCGCGACGGCGACCTGGACTACGTTGTGAGCCAGGGCATCAGCCAGCAGGAACAGGGCGCCGACATTCTGGACGTCAACGTGGGCCTGCCCGAGATCGACGAGGTCAAGATCATCCAACAGGCGACCGAACAGCTCCAGGGGTCCACGCTGCTGCCGCTGCAGATCGACTCCACCGACCCCGCAGCCGTCGAGGCCGCCGTGCGCCGCTACGCCGGCAAGCCCATCATCAACTCGGTCAATGGCAAGCAGCAGATCATGGACGAGATCTTCCCGCTGGTCGCCCACTACGGCACCAACGTTGTCGGCCTTACGCTCGACGAAGGCGGCATCCCCGATTCCGCCGAGGCTCGCTTCGCCATCGCCGAGCACATCGTGGCCGAGGCCGCCCGTTACGGCATCGGACCGGACCGCATCCTCATCGACTGCCTGGTCATGACCGCCTCGACCAATCAACGCCAGGCCGAGCAGATCCTACGCGCCATGTCCCTGTGCAAGGAGCGTCTGGGCGTCAAATGCGCGCTCGGCGTGTCGAACATCAGCTTTGGCCTGCCTGCCCGCCCGCTGCTGGGCTCGGTCTTTTTGGCTGCCGCTTTTGGCGCGGGTCTGGACGCCCCCATCATGAACCCGGGCTCCAAGCGCTTTATGGATACCGTCTACAGTTATCGCGTCCTGAGCGTTGAGGACGAGGGCTCGACCGGATACATCGAGCGCTACGCCGGTTGGACCGATCCGTATAAGATCGCCGCAAACCCGGCAGCAGCTCAGGCCGCATCGAGTGATGCCGCGCCTGCCGCGGGCACCGCCGGCACTGACGGCAACGACGACCCGATTCGTCGAATGGTCGTCTCGGGCCGCAAAGGCGAGATCGCTGCCGAGACCGAGCGTCTGCTGACAGACCACGACGCTATGGACCTCATCAACAATCACTTTATCCCCGCCCTCGACGAGGTTGGCGTCCTCTTTGACCAGGGAAAGTTCTTCTTACCGCAGCTCATGGCCTCGGCCGAGGCCGCGCGCGTGGGCTTCGACACCATCAAGCGCCTGATGCCCGCCGGCGAGATCGCCGACAAGGGCAAGATCTGCGTGGCCACCGTCAAGGGCGACATCCACGACATTGGCAAGAACATCGTCAAGATGCTGCTCGATAACTACGGCTACACCGTCTTTGACCTAGGCCGCGACGTCGATCCGCAGGAGGTACTCAAGACCGTCAAGGAGCGCGATATCAAACTCGTCGGCCTCTCGGCGCTTATGACCACCACGGTCGTCGCCATGGAGGAGACCATCAAGCTGCTCCATGCCGAGGTTCCGGGCGTCAAGATCATCGTGGGCGGCGCCGTACTCACCCCCGAATACGCCAAGCAGATCGGCGCGGACTACTACGCCAAGGATGCCGCCGAAAGCGCTCGTATCGCCGAAGAGGTCTTTGGGCAGTAACACAACGGAAACAACCGAGCACCAAAACGTGCCGCATGCGCCACTTGGCACGTGCGGCACGTTAGAATAGATAAGACTATGCTCGTTTTGGCAGATAGGAGCGCAAGGATGGCGATCACGCCCGCAGAAATCGCGGAAACCCGCGGCATGGTTGAGGAGCAGAACCTCGACATCAGGACCATCACCATGGGTGTTTCGCTCATGGGTTGCGGTGACGAGAACCTCGACCGCATGTGCACGAAGATCTACGACCACGTGACGCACACGGCTGAGCATCTGGTCGAGACCGCCGAGAACCTCGAGCGCGAGTACGGTATCCCCATCGTCAACAAGCGCGTTTCCGTCACCCCGGTGGCGCAGATCGCCGCGTGCTGCAAGGATGAGGATCTCACCCCCATCGCGCATGCCCTCGACCGCGCGGCAGAGACCCTCGGCATCGATTACCTGGGCGGCTTCTCCGCACTCGTCCAGAAGGGCATCGGCGACGCCGACCGCCGCGTCATCCAGTCCATCCCCCAGGCGCTCGCCACCACGAGCCGCGTCTGCTCCAGCGTCAACGTCGCCAGCCTGCGCGCCGGCATCAACATGGACGCCGTGCTCATGGCCGCCCAGACCATCATCGATGCCGCTAAACTCACGGCCGACCAGGATTCCGTTGGCGCCTCCAAGTTTGTCTGCTTTGCCAACATGGTCGAGGACTCCCCGTTTATGGCGGGCGCCGTCCACGGCGGTGGCGAGGCCGACGCCGTCATCAACGTAGGCGTCTCGGGCCCCGGCGTTATGGCCGCAGCCCTGGAGACGCTGCCCGATTCCGCATCGATGATGGAAGTCGCCGAGAAGATCAAGCAGACCGCCTTTAAGATCACCCGCGCCGGCGAGCTCATGAGCCGCGAGGCCGCCCATCGCTTGGGTGTCGAGAAGGGCATTGTCGACCTGTCGCTGGCTCCCACGCCCGCCATCGGCGACTCCGTCGCACGCATCCTCGAGATCATCGGTGTTGGCACCTGCGGTGGCCCGGGCACGACCTGCGCGCTCGCCATGCTCAACGATGCCGTCAAGAAGGGCGGCGTCATGGCCAGCTCCAGCGTGGGCGGTCTCTCCGGCGCCTTTATCCCCGTGTCCGAGGATGCCGGCATGATCGCCGCCGTCGAGGCCGGTGCGCTTTCGCTCGAGAAGCTCGAGGCTATGACCTGCGTGTGCTCCGTTGGCCTGGACATGATCGCCATCCCCGGCGACACCCCGGTCGAGACCATCGCCGGCATCATCGCCGACGAGATGGCCATCGGCGTCATCAACAACAAGACCACGGCCGTCCGCGTGATTCCTGCCATCGGCAAGGGCGTGGGCGACTGCGTCGAGTACGGTGGCTTGTTCGGCCGTGCGCCCATCATGCCGGTGAACCCCAACGCCGGCACCGTGCTTGCCCACCGCGGTGGACGCTTCCCGGCGCCGCTGAACTCGCTGAAGAACTAGCTGAGGGGTTCGGGCGAGGAGCCCCGGGGAGGGCAAATATATAAGGTCGCCTGCTCGGACAGTCCTGACTCGCACGGAGAGCACATTAAGTGCTCTCCGGCTCGTGCGGAACTCGCGATCGACTTCATATGCCGCCGGGCGGCCGGGGTGGACGCGGGTCCCTAGGTTTTCAAAAAAGCGGTCGGCGCGCAGGTGCGCCGACCGCCGATATATGGGGTCTGATGTTTTTGACCGGAGAGGACTACTTACTCGTCGAGGAGATCCTCTGGCATGTCGTTGCCGTCGCCTAGGTCGACTGGAGTCTCTTCGGAAGCAGAGCCGTTTTCTGTGGCTTCGCCTTCGGGCTTTTCCTTGGCTGCCGTCATGCGGGCGACAGCGCATACGCGGTCGTTGTCGTCGACGGTCATCATCTTGACGCCCTGGGTGGCGCGGCCGGTCTGGCTGATCTCGTCGGTCTTGACGCGAATGACCGTCGCGCCCTCCGTCACGATGAACAGCTCGTGCTGCGGGCCCACCGTCTTCATGGCCGCGAGGTTACCCTTACGCTCGGTCATCTGGATGGTGTAGACGCCCTGACCCCCACGATTCTGTTCCGGGTAGTCCGCGACCGGCGTGCGCTTGCCGTAGCCGCGCTCGGTGATGACGAACAGATCGCCGTTGCCGTTAGTGACTTCCATGCCCAGAACGCTCACACCGTCCTTCATACCGATACCGCGAACGCCGCTGGTATCGCGGCCGGTGGCGCGCACCTGCTCCTCGGAGAACATGATCGCCTTGCCCGCGGTGGTGGCCAGGATAATCTTGTCGCCCTCGCGCACGCGGCGCACGTTCAACAGCGCGTCGTCGTCGCGCAGGTTGATAGCGATCAGGCCGTCGCGACGGCTGCGGTCATATGCGCTCATCACGGTCTTCTTGACCATACCGCTCTTGGTGGCAAACATCAGGTACTCGTCGGCCGGGAACTCGCGGCAGCTGATGACGCTCGCGATCTTCTCGCCCTCCTCGAAGGGCAGCAGGTTGACGATCGCGGTACCGCGTGCCTGGCGCGTACCTACCGGCAGCTCGTGCACCTTCAGGCGATAGACCTTGCCCTTGCTCGAGAAGAACAGCACGTACTCGTGCGTGGACGCGATGAACATCTCATCGATGACATCGTCCTCTTTGAGGTTGACGCCCGACACGCCCTTGCCGCCGCGCTTTTGGGCGCGGTAGGCGGCAACCGGGATACGCTTAACGTAGCCGGTGTGGGTGATGGTCACGACCATATCCTCGTCGGCGATGAGGTCCTCGACATCCAGGTCCTTCTCGACCTGGCTGATCTCGGTGCGGCGCTTATCGCCGAACTTCTTGGAGATCTCGCGCATCTCCTCCTTGATGACGCCCAGGATCTTCTCCTCATGCGCCAGCAGGTCCTCGTAGTAGGCGATGGCGCGGCGCAGGCCGTCCAACTCTTCCTGAATCTTGTCGCGCTCCAGGCCGGTCAGGCGGCGCAACTTCATCTCGAGGATGGCCGTGGTCTGCTCGGGCGTAAAGCCAAAGCGCTCGATCAAGCGACTGCTGGCCTCGGAGTCGGTCTGCGAGGAGCGGATGATGCTAATGACCTCGTCGATATGGTCGAGAGCCATCAAGTAGCCCTCAAGGATATGCGCGCGGGCCTGGGCCTTCTTAAGGTCGAAGCGGGTGCGGCGGGTGACTACGTCGACCTGGTGGTCGATGTAGTGCTGCAGCATCTCGCGCAGGCTCAGGCATTTGGGAACGCCGTTGACGAGTGCCAGGTTGTTGGCGCCAAAGGTCGTCTGCAGCGAGGTGTACTTATACAGGTTGTTGAGCACGACCTGCGGAATGACGCCCTTCTTGAGCTCGATGACCAGACGGATACCCTTCTGGTTGGACTCATCGCGCATATCCGAGATGCCCTCGATGCGCTTGTCGTTGACGAGCTGGGCGATCTTCTCCTGCAGGGTGCCTTTGTTGACCATGTAGGGAATCTCGGTAAAGACCAGGCGGCTGCGACCGGTCTTGGTGGACTCCACGTGCGCCTTGGCACGCACGGTAATGGAGCCGCGGCCGGTCTCGTAACTCTGCTTAATGCCGGCGCTGCCCATGATGATGGCGCCGGTGGGGAAGTCCGGACCGGGCATGATCTGCATGAGCTCGTCGACGGTGGCGTCGGGGTTGTCGATCAGGTAGCAAGTGGCCTCGATCGCCTCGGTGAGGTTATGTGGGGCGATGTTGGTGGCCATGCCGACGGCGATGCCCTGGCTGCCGTTGACCAGCAGGTTGGGGAAGCGCGCAGGCAGCGCCACGGGCTCGGCGAGCGATTCGTCGTAGTTGGGTTGCCAGTCGACGGTATCCTTCTGCAAGTCACGCAGCAGTTCCATGGCGGGCTTTGCCAGACGGCTCTCGGTGTAACGCATGGCCGCCGCGCCGTCGCCGTCGATGTTGCCGAAGTTGCCGTGACCGTCGATGAGCGGTGTGCGCATGGAAAACCACTGCGCCAGGCGGACCATGGCCTCATAGACCGCGGAGTCGCCATGCGGGTGGTACTTACCGATAACTTCGCCGACCGTCCAGGCCGACTTCTTGTGCGGGCGGTTGGGGTAGATGCCGCTCTCGTTCATCGCGTACAGGATGCGGCGGTGCACCGGCTTTAAGCCGTCACGCACGTCCGGCAGGGCGCGCGCTGTGATAACCGACATCGAATACTCGATGAACGACTGCTTCATCTCGCGACCGAACTCCGAAATCTGGAGCTGACCGCCGTTGATATCCTCGCCGGCCGAGGCGCCACGGTCGACTTCGCCAAAACTCTCCTCGAGCTCGCCGTCGTCATCCTCTTCCTCGTCATCATCGACATCGGGGTTATAGGCGTCCGGGTCGCCGTCCTCGCCCTGCTCAGCACGGGCAAGCAGGCGCTTCAGATCATCGGGCATACCGGCATCGCCGGCCTCGCCCGTACCCTCGTTATTGTTGATATCGTCTGCCACGTTACCTCCTCTTAAGCGTCAAGGAAACGCGCGTCATGCGCATGTTTTTCAATGTACTCGCGGCGATAGCCGACCTCGGAACCCATCAGCTCGCGCACGGCGCGGTCTGCCACCACGGCGTCCTCGATCGACACGCGCTGCAGGATGCGGGTCTTGGGATCCATCGTCGTCGAGGCAAGCTGCTTGGGGTCCATCTCGCCCAGACCCTTGTAGCGCTGGACGGTATAGCCCTTGCGCTTCTTGGTGATCTTGCCGTCCTTGGCCTTGCCGTCCTCGTCGTTATCGTCGGGGTTCAGGCCCAGACTCTGGATGGTATCGCGCAGGATCTCGTCTTCGGGCTGGCGGCCGTTGGGATACACGTAGTGGATCTTGTTGCGCACCTTAATGCCAAAGATGGGCGGGCAGGCAACATAGACGTAGCCGGCATCGATCAGCGGACGCATGTACTTGTAGAAGAACGTCAGCAGCAGGATGCGGATATGCGCGCCGTCGACGTCTGCATCGGTCATGATGATGATCTTGTGGTAGCGCGCCTTGGTGATATCGAAGTCGCCGCCGTCGCCGGCACTCGTCGTGACGCCGCAGCCGATCGCGGTAATCAATGACTGGATGGTGTCACTCGAGAACGCGCGATGGTCACCAACGCGTTCGACGTTCAAAATCTTGCCGCGCAGGGGCAGAATCGCCTGGATGTCTCGGCGACGGCCGTCCTTGGCTGAACCGCCTGCCGAGTCACCCTCTACGATGAAGAGCTCGGTCAGCTCGGCATCGCGCACCGAGCAGTCGGCGAGCTTACCGGGCAGGGACGCCGTCTCGAGCAGGCTCTTGCGGCGGGTCGCCTCGCGCGCCTTGCGGGCGGCATTGCGCGCCTTGCAGGCCTGCTGCGCCTTCTTGACGATCTCGCGAGCGGGCTTAGGGTGCTCCTCGAGGTAATCGGCAAGGCCGTCGGTCACGATCTTGAGCGTCAGCGCGCGCATATAGGAGCTGCCGAGCTTTGCCTTGGTCTGGCCCTCAAACTGCGGATCGGGCAGCTTGACCGAGATAACGGCCGAAAGGCCCTCGCGCACATCGTCGCCGGTCAGGTTGGCGTCTTTTTCCTTGAGCAGGTTCTGTTTGCGCGCGTAATCGTTGATCACGCGGGTGAGCGCGGTGCGGAAGCCCTCAAGGTGCATGCCGCCCTCGGGGGTGTAGATGTCGTTGGCAAACGACATGACGTTCTCGCCGTAGCCGCTATTCCACTGCAGGGAAACCTCGACCTCGCCCATCTTGGCCACAGGCGCGTCCGGGTCCGATTTGCCCTCGATGTAGATGGGCTCCTTAAAGGCCTCGGGGACGTCCTTGCCCTCGTTGAGGAACTTGACGAAGTCGATGATGCCGCCCTCGTAGCAAAACTCCTCCACGTGGGGAGTCGCCTCGCGCTCGTCGGTCAGCACGATCTTGAGGTTCTTATTGAGGAACGCCGTCTCCTGCAGACGGTTGTGCAGCGTATCGAAATCGTAGATGCAGGTCTCGAAGATCTCGTCGTCGGGCCAGAAGGTGACGGTGGTGCCCGTCGAATCCGAGGTGCCCACGACCTCCACCTTCTTGACGGTCTTGCCGCGCGAGAACTCCATCTCGTAGGTGTTGCCGTCGCGACGAACCTGAACGACCACGCGCTTGGACAGTGCGTTGACGACGGAGATGCCCACGCCGTGCAGGCCGCCCGAGACCTTATAGGCCGAGTTGTCGAACTTACCGCCGGCGTGCAAGATCGTCATAACGACCTCGAGCGTCGGAATCTTTTTAACAGGGTGCTCGTCGACGGGGATGCCGCGCCCGTTGTCGACGACCGTGATGGAGTTGTCGGCGTGGACCGTCACCTGGATCTCGGTGCAGAAACCGGCCATGGCCTCGTCGACGGAGTTGTCAACGATCTCCCACACCAGGTGATGCAGACCGCTGGCGCTCGTCGAGCCGATATACATGCCCGGGCGCTTACGAACGGCCTCGAGACCTTCGAGAATCTTAATCTCGCCGCCATCGTAATCGTTTTCGTTTGCCACACGTCCTCCTTCAGTCAAGAAAATGTGTACAGCCTTACTAGTTTATCGTAAAAAAATACCCTCGGGAACGAGGGTATTTGGCTCTACAAGGCCACCAGATGCGATTTAAGGCTCTTTTTTGCTTTGCACGCCCTTGGCCCACTCGGCACTGGCTCTCATGGCGTTCTCGAGGGCCTCGCGCAGTTTTTGGTCTTCGATGGGCGCCACTTGGCGCTCAATCTCGGTGCGCTCGGCATCGCTGAGGTCGGCGTGCGGGGCCGGCGGGCGTTCGGTCGTCGCCGGGCGCAGGCGCTCCTTGGCGGCGGGCGGCGTGTGACCGGGCGCGGTGGTTTTGAACACCAGGCCGTCCACATGCGCACCGGCGCGCTCCATGCGCGCGCGAATGATCTCGCGCAACAGCGTCATTTCCTGCGTCCACGAGGGCGAGTCGAGATACACCAGCAGCTCATTGGACTCGGGCAGGTAGCGCAGGCCCGTCACATGCCGTCCCTCGCGCGTGCCCGAGCACACCGCGTTCCACGCACGATAGACCGCGCGCGACTCCTCGGCAGCCTCCATCTGCGCGCGGCGCTCAGGCGTCGCGGCCGCCAGGATGCGCTGGCGCTCTGCGTTTAAAAACCCACTGAAGGCGACCGTTTCGCTCTCGCGCTCGTAATTAGCACGTCTCACCCATGCTCACCACCTTGGCTCGATCAAGCAGGTCATCGGTAAAGTACCCCAAGTTGGTCGTGGTTATGACCGTCTGGATATCATCGCCGATCAGCCGCAGGAAAGCACCGCGGCGTTCGCCGTCGAGTTCGCTCATCACGTCGTCCAAAAGCAGCAGTGGGGCGGTGCCCAGGACATCGCGAGCCACGGCCACCTCCGCCACCTTCCAGGCCAGCACCAACGTTCGCTGCTGACCTTGGCTGGCAAACGAACGAGCGGAACGACCCGCTACGGTAAACTCAATCTCATCGCGATGCGGTCCCACCAACGTCACGCCGCGGCGAATTTCCTCGTCGGCGTGCTCATCAAGGGCAGCCAGCATGCGCTCGTACGCCCAGCCCTTCAGCTCTTCGCGATCCTCGACCTGGGGCAAATCCCCCAGCGTGGACGCATAGGTCACGTTGGCGGCCTCACCGGACGCCACTTGCCCGTAGGCAGTGTGCACATGGCCCGCCAGCCGGTCGAGCAGGGCCAACCGGTGCACGAGCAGGGCCGAGCCCGCGCGGGCAATCGAATCGTTCCACGCGCCGAGCATCTCGCGGCAGCACCAGGTCTCCTTGAGCAAGGCGTTACGCTGAGTCACGCAGCGCCCATAGGTGCTCGCAAGATCGGCATAGCGTGCGCTCAGTTGCATGCCAAAGTCATCGAGGGCGGCGCGGCGCACACTGGCGCCTCGCTTAACCATGTCCAGATGGTCGGGGCAAAACAGCACGCTCGGCAGAACCCCGCGCACACCGGCGGCAGAGCATCTCTTGCCGTTGCGGCTAAACGAGCGTTTACCGTCCTCCGCGCTCAATCCCATATCAAGCACGCGGTCGTCGCCCTCGAGCCTCAGCTCGGCCTTGCACGAGCCCACGCCGTCATGGACGAGCTCGGCTGCGGTCGGATGCCTAAACGAGGCGCCGCTCGTCAGCAGCTGCAGCGCCTCTATGAGATTGGTCTTTCCCGCCGCGTTGGGTCCCGCAAGTATCGTCACGCCCTCGTCCAGGGCAAGGCGATAACTATCGAAGCTGCGGTAGTGCGCGACGGAAAGATCGCGGGCGAACATGGTCATAGGGCGGTTGCTAGATGCGGACCGGCATGACCAGGTACAGGTAGTTGATCTTGTCGTAGGACTTGAAGATGCCCGCCTGCGAGTAGCTCTTGAGCTCCAGCGTGATCTCCTTCTCCTTGGACAGGGCATTGAGGCATCCGAAAATGTAGTGGTAGTTGAAGGCGATGGTGCCCGACTCGCCCTCGGCCTCGACATCGATCGTCTCCTGCGCAAGGTCCTGGTCATTGGAAATGGAGGACAGGCCCATCTGCCCGTTCTCGACATCGATCTCGAACTTGACGGCGGGGTTGGCGCTCGCGATAACGGCCACGCGCTTGAGGGCGGCGTTAAAGGCGGCGACGTCGATCTTGACGCTCGTCACGCACGAATCGGGGATGAGCTGTTTGTAGTTGGGGTACACGCCCTCGATGCGGCGCGACACGTAGGTGGTGTTGCCGGCCTCAAAGACGACTTGGGTGTCGGTAGCTCCGATCATGATGGTCGCCTGGCTGGCCATGATGTTCAGTGCGTCGTTAAAGGCGTCGGCCGGAACGTTGAGTTCAAAGGAGCCCTCGAGGGTCGAGGTCTCGACCTGCGTATCGCACACGGCCAGGCGGAAGGAATCGGTCGCCACCAGGCGCACGGTGTTGTTCTCGACCTTCATGTGCACGCCACCCAGGATGGGGCGGGCCTTGTCGGTTGAGGTGACGCGCCACACGCGGCTGACCATCTCGGACAAGATATCGGTCGGCAGCTCCACGGCGCTCTCGATGGCATAGGCCGGAAACTCGGGGAAGTCATTGGCATCGAGCGTGTTCAGGCGGAACGAGCTCTTCTCGCAACCAATCAGCACCTGGCGCTCGGACAGCTCAAAGGTGACCGGGGCATCGGGGAGGGTCTTGGTGATATTGGAGAGCATCTTACAGGGGATAACCATCTCGCCCTCTTCTTCGACATGCGCCGCGATGCGATGACGGATCGAGATGGTGTAGTTAGAGGTCTGGAATTCCAAGATGCCGTCTTGCGCCTTGACGAGCACGCCCGACAGGATGGGAAGGGTGGATGCCGAAGCGACACCCTTCATAACGACGCCGATGGCTTGTGTGAGCGAGCTCTGGCTGACGGTGAACTTCATCTTTTAATACCTTTCTATAGATATAAATATCTTAATAATAGTAATAGCACTGACGAAACTGTTGATTACTCCCAAAGACGCAGGTCAGACCCAGAAAGAGAATCGACAGCAACCTGTGTGCAACAGGGGTGGTTTTCCACGTTCAAAACCTGCGCAAAACTTTTCATCACCGCGGTTTGGGTTTTAGACACCTTATGCCCGTGGTTTCGACAAGTTTTCAACAGGTGTCTCTATTTCCCTACGAGCGCAGTGTAATTTTATCGCGCAGCGACTTGAGGTCTTCGGTGACGGCGCGGTCTTCCTGGATCATCTTCTGGACCTTTTTGTAGCTCGTGCTGACGGTCGAGTGGTTGCGGTTGCCAAATTCGGCGCCCACCGCCGTGGTCGTCATCTCGCACATCTCGATGGCCAGATAGATGGCAATGTGGCGTGCCTTGGCGATATTGGCGTTGCGTCGCGGGCCGATGAGCTCCTCGTGCGTCACGCCGTACTGCTCTTCAATGACGGACTGAACCGTCTGGACGTTGATTTTTTTGGCCGATGTGTCGAAGTACTGGCTGGCAATGGCGTCGATATCGTCAAAGGTGAGCTCCCCGCCCTCGCGCTCGCGGTCGCCCGCCTCGCCGGCGCAGCGCTCGCAAAAGCTCTCGAGTTCGCGAATGTTGGTGCCCGACACCTCTGCCATGTGTTTAAAGTGCTCGTCGGTCAGGTGCCCGCCGTCGCCCCCATAGGCTGCCAGCAGCGAGT
>OGPJ01002129.1_pt1 | contig 12984 bp, 9 predicted proteins | sample 1552831 | NCBI WGS metagenome assembly OGPJ01 (sample SAMEA2579914, study PRJEB22360) | human gut metagenome | biome: human gut; feature: human-associated habitat; material: faeces | place: Denmark | collected 2008/2010
CCGCTCATCAGCGGCCGGAGGGCCGCGTCCGAAGGAGTTGGGCCGCCTGTATAGGCAAAAAGATTTAAGACCTTAATCGGGCGTCCAGCATTGCGGATTTTTTCACCGAACCAGTCCCAGTTTACGGCCTGCTCCGGGAAAAGTCCCGTATGTTTGAAACTGAAAGGCTTCAGATTAAAAGTAAGATCTTTGTAATGGATCTCCCACTGGTGAGGAAGATCAAAAAACTCCCATTCACCGCCGCCACGGCTGCTTCTGTGATAATGTCCGTTCATATGCTTCCAGCCACGGTTTTTGCGGGGAGTATCCCAGATTACCTGCGGGTCCGGACGAACCAGAAGATAATCCCCCCAGCGCTCCAGCTTTTCTCCTTTTGATGTATCAATGACTTCATATTCTTTCCATCCATCTGCAATCCACATGATGTTTTATACCTCTTTCATACTAAATTTATATAACAGTTATATAGTAATGTTTTTTTCAGTATAGAGGAAAAACAGAAGCCATGCAAGAGAAGTGCAGGATTTTCCACGAAAGATTTGACAACAGCGCTTTTCCATACTAAAATGTACGAGAGATTTACAGAAGAAACACAGCAACCGCAGATATGAAACTGTGCACAAAAAGAGGAGAAGTAAACTTATGAAAAAATATTGTGAGATGAGCAGGGAAGAGCTACTCGATTTAAAGAAAGAACTCGACCGTGAGTTCGATGAGATCAAGGCAGAAGGCCTGGCACTGGACATGTCCCGTGGTAAACCGGCACCGGATCAGCTTGATCTTTCCATGAAAATGATGGAAGTACTTGCGGGCGATGCAGACCTGAAATGTGAGACCGGCGTGGACTGCCGTAACTATGGCGTTATCGATGGAATCCCGGAAGCTAAGAGACTTCTTGGTGAGATGTCTGAGGTAGAGCCTGAGAACATCATCATCTATGGTAACTCCAGCCTGAACGTAATGTTCGATACTATCGCACGTTCCTATTCCCATGGAGTAATGGGAAATACACCATGGTGCAAGCTTGACAAGGTAAAATTCCTCTGTCCTGTACCTGGATATGACCGTCACTTCCGTATCACAGAATTCTTCGGTATTGAGATGATCAACATTCCGATGTCTCCGGAAGGCCCGGATATGGATATGGTTGAGAAATACGTCAATGAAGACCCGGCAGTAAAGGGAATCTGGTGTGTTCCGAAATACTCCAACCCGCAGGGTTACACTTATTCCGAAGAGACCGTTAAACGTTTCGCACATCTGAAACCGGCAGCACCGGACTTCCGTATTTACTGGGATAACGCTTACAGCATCCACCATCTCTATGATGACAATCAGGATTTCCTTCTTGAGATCCTTGATGAGTGTGCGAAAGCAGGAAATCCGGACATTGTTTATAAATTTACTTCTACCTCCAAGGTAAGCTTCCCTGGTTCCGGTATCGCAGCAGTTGCTGCATCCAAGGCGAACCTGGATGACTTCCGCAAATACATGACTGTACAGACCATCGGACACGACAAGCTGAACCAGCTCCGTCACGTTCGTTTCTTCAAGGATATCAACGGACTGCATGAGCATATGAAGAAACACGCAGACATCCTTCGTCCGAAATTTGAGCTTGTTCTTGCAACACTGGATAAAGAACTTGACGGTCTCGGAATCGGTGAGTGGACCAAACCTCACGGCGGATATTTCATTTCCTTTGATGCAATGGAAGGCTGTGCAAAAGCCATCGTTGCCAAAGCAAAAGAAGCAGGTGTTGTCATGACTGGCGCCGGAGCAACCTATCCATATGGAAAGGATCCGAAAGACAGCAACATCCGTATTGCACCAAGCTATCCAAGCGTTGAGGAACTTGGCAAGGCAGCAGAGGTATTTGTTCTCTGTGTGAAGCTTGTAAGTGTGGAAAAACTTCTGGAGAAATAAATCTGTTACATCAGGCTGCCCGGTATTTCAGTGTACGTAATACCGGGCAGTTATAACTATCGGAGTGATATCATGGATGAGGAAAAAGAAAAAATGAAAACCGGCAGAAAAGTAGTTCTTGCACTGATCCTAATTCTGTTAATCCTTACAGCTGCAGCTTACGGGTACGGAGTTCATTATTTTACAGATCATTTTTTGCCAGGCTCTCAGGTAAACGGTTTTAACTGTTCCTATAAGACTGCAGAGGAAACCGAGAATCTTCTGGCAAAAGAAGTGCAGGCATATGTCCTTACTGTGGAAACAAGAAACAACGGAAAAGAGAGCATTACCGCAAAAGAAGCAGGTTTGGTCTACAAACCGGATGGCGGAGCTAGGAAACTGATCAAAAAGCAGGACCGTTATAAATGGTTCCTTGCATTTAATCAGAAGAAAAAATATACACTGGAAACAGAAACCGAATACAATGACCAGAATAAATTGACAGAAACCGTAAAAAAACTGAAATGCATGCAGAAAGACAACATGGAAAAACCGGAAGACGCATGTATCAGAGACAACGGTGAAACCTATGAAATCCAGCCGGAAAAAGAAGGAACTACCCTGGATACAAAAAAAGTCCAGAAAGTGATCAGGAAAGCCATTTCCGCAGGAGATAAAAGTGTCAGCCTGGAAAAGACAGACTGCTACAAAAAGCCGTCTGTATACAAAGATGATGCCACTCTGAAAAAAGACTGTGATCAGATGAACAAGCTTACCAGTTGTGTGATCACCTACGATTTTTCAGACCGGTCCGAGCAGCTTGACCGTAACACCATCAAAGACTGGCTGACAAAAGATGCAAACGGAGATTATACAGTAGACAAAAATCAGATTGCGGCCTATGTGAACAGCCTGGGATATAAATATGATACCTTTGGCTGTACCAGAACATTTACCACGTATGATGGCCGCCAGAAAACCATCAAAGGTGGTGATTACGGCTGGGCCATTGACCAGACCACAGAAACCGAATGGCTTTATAATGCCATTCTTGCGGGAACTACAGAAGTGAGACAGCCGGCATATGCATACAGCGGACTTTGCAGAGACACCAATGATATTGGAAATACTTATGTAGAGATTGACCTGACCAACCAGAGAATGGTATTTTATAAAGATGGACAGCTTCTGGTAGATACACCGGTAGTTACCGGCTGTGTGCGAAAGGGACATGCCACACCAACCGGATGCTTTGCGCTGGATGCCATGCGTTCACCGGCAGTTTTGAAGGGACCTGGATATGCGTCACCGGTTACATACTGGATGCCGTTTTCCGGCGGAGTTGGAATCCATGACGCAAGCTGGCGTTCACAGTATGGCGGACAGATCTATATAACCAATGGTTCTCATGGGTGCGTAAATACCCCGAAGGATCAGGCTGCAATCATTTACAATAATATTAGCGTAGGAGTACCGATCGTAGTTTATGAATAAGAGACTAAAAGAAATATTAAAAGAATACGAAGAAAGAAAACACAAAATCATCAAGGGAGATGAAAGTATGAATATCGTTGTATTGGCAGGTGGAACCAGTACAGAAAGAGAGATCTCCATCGTAACAGGAACCGGTGTCTGCAAGGCACTTCGCAAAAAAGGTCATAATGCCATTCTTGTAGATATTTTCTGCGGACTGGAGCCGGTGGACTGGGATGAACCTTTTGGAGATAAAGATTATGAGGTAGATTCCGCAGCAGAGTATATGAGAAGTTTCGATGATGATATCGAAGAAATCAAACGCACAAGAAGAAGCTTTTTCGGACCAAATGTTCTGGAACTCTGCCAGGCAGCAGACATTGTATTTATGGGACTTCACGGTTCCAACGGAGAGGACGGAAAGGTTCAGGCAACCTTCGATCTTCTGGGAATCCGTTACACAGGAACCGGATACTTAAGCAGTGCCCTTGCTATGGATAAAGGCCTCACTAAGAAGATTTTCCTCATGGATCAGGTACCTACACCGAAGGGTGTTTCCATGCTGAAAGAAAACTGTACAAGAAACATCCAGGATCTTGGCATGGAATTTCCGGTTGTTGTAAAAACATGCTGCGGTGGTTCCAGCGTAGGTGTTTATATTGTAAACAACCAGAAAGAATATGAAGATGCCATTGACGGTGCCTATTCTTATGAGGATGAAGTCGTTGTTGAGGAATACATCAAAGGCCGGGAGTTTTCTGTTGCAGTTGTAGATGGCAAAGCTTATCCAATTATCGAGATCGCACCGAAGCAGGGCTTTTACGATTACAAGAACAAATATCAGGCAGGTTCCACAGTAGAGACCTGTCCGGCAGAAATTTCTCCGGAACTGACTGAGAAGATGCAGCACTATGCAGAAGCTGGTGCAAAAGCTCTCTGCATCGAAGGCTACGCACGTTTTGACTTCATGATGAAAGAAAACGGCGATATGTACTGCCTGGAGGCAAACACACTTCCGGGAATGACACCAACCAGCCTGATTCCGCAGGAAGCAAAAGTTCTGGGAATCGACTATCCGGATCTCTGCGAAGAGCTGATCCGCATTTCTCTGAAGAAATACAGAAAATAAAATATCTGACCATAACTCCTCCCGTTGACAGAACAACAGGAGGAGTTTGTGGCAAAAGAAAGGATTTTATCATGAAAAATCTTACATTGGAAAATATCACAAAAGTCTGTAACGGCATTTATCACGGACCTCAGGAAAAACTTCAGGAAGAAGTAACTGCCATCACAACAGACAGCCGTAAAGTGGAAAAAGGCGGTCTTTTTGTTCCGGTAGTTGGAGAGCGTGTGGATGCTCACCGCTTTATCCCCCAGGTGATGGAAGCAGGCGCACTTGCAACTTTATCCGAGAGAGTCCTTGAAGGTGCGGATTATCCGTACATTCAGGTAGAATCTTCTCTTCAGGCAGTAAAAGACATTGCGGAGTTTTATCTGGAGCAGCTGGAGATTCCGGTTGTGGGAATTACAGGAAGTGTTGGAAAAACCAGCACAAAAGAGGTGATCGCTTCTGTCCTGAAAGAGAAATACCGCACACTGAAAACCCAGGGAAATTTCAATAATGAGCTGGGACTTCCGCTGACTGTATTCCGCCTCCGTGATGAGGACGAGATTGCAGTTCTGGAAATGGGAATCAGTGATTTCGGTGAGATGACCCGCCTTGCAAAAATCGCGAAACCGGACACCTGCGTGATCACAAACATCGGAACCTGCCACCTGGAAAATCTTGGGGACAGAGACGGTGTCCTGAAGGCAAAAACAGAGATCTTTAAATATGTGAAGAAAAACATCGTACTCAACGGCGATGACGACAAACTCTCTACTGTAAAAGAATACAACGGCATCCAGCCGGTATTTTTCGGAAACGGAGAAAATGCTTCCGTTACCTGCGAAAATGTGGAGAGCCGCGGACTGAAAGGAATGAGTTGCGATATCTGTCTCAAGGGAAAAATGGCAGAGAACGGAGAGTTCCAGAAATTCCACGTGGAGATTCCAATGCCTGGACGCCATATGGTATCCAATGCACTGGCGGCAGCAGCTATCGGAAGACTTTACGGACTGAATGCAGAGCAGATCAAAAACGGTATCGAAAGTCTGGAACCGGTCAGTGGAAGATTCAATATGATCGAGACTGACAAGTTCATGATCGTAGATGACTGCTACAATGCAAATCCTATGTCCATGAAAGCTTCTCTGGATGTTCTTCAGGACGGACTTGGAAGAAGAGTTGCCATCCTTGGAGATATGGGCGAACTTGGAACAGACGAAGTTGCACTTCATGAGGGCGTAGGTGTTCATGCAGGCCATTGTAAGATTGATGCCTGCATCTGTGTGGGACCGCTTGCGGCACACATTGCAAAAAAAGCATCTGAGACCAATCCGGACTTAACTGTTATTCAGGAAAACAATCTGGAAAGCCTTCTTAAGAACCTGAGCACCTATGTGAAACAGGGAGACACCATCCTTGTAAAAGCTTCCCACTTCATGAAATTTGAAAATGTAGTCAAAGCACTGCAGGAAATGTAAAAAGACCGAAAACAGGGCAATCATTTGACGAACGAAAATTCTTTCCAGACCTTTCTTTCAGAGGTATACTGTTTCTAAAGGAGTTTGCACAGGAAACTGTGTGAAACCGTAGGGAAAGGGAGGAGCTTATGCTGGAGACGATCATGAAGCTGAACATCCCCCTTTACGTCATGACATCTATGGGATGTATCGGCGGCTTGGGGATGCTGGCAACGAACCTTACCTACCGAAGAATGATTCGAAATACACAGCGATTACAGAATCTGAAAGAGAAATGGCTGAACCTGTGGAAGTCAAGGGACAGGCTCTGGCACAGAATGAACCGTTTTGTATGGTATCCGTCCCTGTTTTGTACCTTTCTTCTGGCACTGTCTGTTTTTCTCAACAGCAGACTGGGACACAGAGAAGGCCTGCCTATGCTGTATCTTTATATAGGTGCGGCAGTGCCTGTGGCGTTGCTGCTTCTCCGTCAGGGACTGGATTTTTCGTACAAAGAAGAACTGGTGACAAATTCCCTTGCGGATTATATCCTTCAGGCGCGATCGCGCAGGGAAAATCCACCCACAGCCCGTAAATACGAACCGCAGCAGACGGCGCAGAAAACAGATCCGGTTCTCAGGGAAGAAATGGTTGAGCGGATCGCATCCAGTATCCGGCAGACAGCAGCTACCGGGAGCCATTTCAGCAAAATGCTGAGTCCTGAGGAAGAAGAAATCATGCGGGAGATCATACGGGAATTTATGGAATAAACACAGAGAAATCTGGAGGTACAAATGAACAAAAGAAGAATTATCTGGATAGAGCTGCTTCGTATTTTTGCGTGCATTGGTGTCATAGGTATTCATGCGGCTTCGCAGCATTTTCGTGATGTGCCGGTAAATACATCTGTATGGGCAGTAACTAATTTTTACCATGGAATCAACCGCTTTGCAGTTGCGTGTTTTGTGATGATCAGCGGTTGTCTGTATCTTGACCGTAAGCGGACATGGAATCTTAAGAAGCTCTGGATGCACAATATTCTGCCGATTGCGGTAGCATATGTATTCTGGCAGGTGTTCTATGCGTTTTACCGCGGTCTGGTAAATGAAGGCCTGAAATTCGGCTCCGCATATTTTTTGAAAAGATTTCTGGTTATGATATCAGATTCCTATTTTCATCTGTGGTATCTGCCGATGCTGATCGGACTTCTTATCATTACGCCGATGCTGTGGGAGATTGTAAACAGTAAGAACGGGAAACAATGGGAAGAGTATATGATTCTCCTGTACCTGCTGTTTAAGCTTTTACCATATACGGTCAAAGCTTTTCCGATACCATGCAGAGAACATGTGGTGAACCTTTTGAATACCGTGCAGCCGCAGATGGTTACCGGATTTGTCGGATATTATATCGCAGGACACTATCTGTATCAGTATGGAGTATCCAAAAAGCTCGAAAAACTGATCTACATACTGGGAATCCTCTCAATAGGTGCTGCCATCCTGCTCTGTTATATCAGGGCACAGCAGACAGGAACGGATGTACAGAAATTTTATGAGAATTATACTATTGCGGCATTCCTGTGGGGCATTTCTGTATTTTTATTTTTCAAAAATCATGTTTCAAAGATCAAATGGAATGAAAAGCAGGAAAAAAGGATCTGTTTTGTCGGAAGCTGCACATTCGGAATCTTTCTTATCCATGTGCTGGTGAGATCACTTCTCCACAAAGCAGGTATTGACAGTATGATGATCAGTAATACATTTATAGCAATACCGATCGTGATCGCACTGATCTTTACGCTGAGTTTTGGGGCGGTAGTGATCATAAAGAAAATTCCGGTATTGAAGAAGTGGATCGTATGATCAGTCTTCTTCAATCACCTGGATCTCGAGATAATCAAAAGAAATATGTTCTATAAAACTGTCCTGGTTAAACCTGGTTCTGGAATGACGCTTAAAATCAGCAATATTGTTGTCAAGCCAGATCGGGTTTTCCAGGTCAAATTCATAGCAGATCTCCTGCAATGCACGAAAAATCTTGTGAGTTCTGGTATTTTCGGAATCATCATCTATTACAATATCTTTTATTAAGTGGTTACTTTCCCACATTTTTCCCCATAAACGAAACATAGCTGCCTCCTGTCAGAAATATTTTCTAAATCAGTATAGCCATTCTTTGCAGATAAGTAAAGAAATATGTAAAGAAAATTCATTGCAGATTTTAGCGAGATAAAGTATAATGAGTATTGTTTACATGTCACAATCCCGAGATATACAGGGCAAAATGCCATCACCGAAGGTGATTTGGAATGCATTTTGACCAGATTACTGTGAGCGGAGTGAACAGTAAGCTTAATGGAAATACATTTTGCATCGTCACAAAATACAGGATGCATATTTTTTATGAATGGAGGAGTTGTTAATGAAGTTATACGACAGTGGCGTTTATCTGGTAAACGGTCATGACATCGTTGAAGAAGGCAGTATGAATCAGCCGGTATCCAGAGAAGAAGCGGCCAGAAATACAATGGCATACGGAATTCTTGAAGCACACAATACTTCCGGAAATATGGAAAAGCTCCAGATTAAATTTGATAAGCTGACATCTCACGATATCACTTTTGTTGGTATTATTCAGACAGCACGTGCATCAGGACTCGAGAAATTCCCGGTTCCTTATGTACTGACAAACTGTCATAACTCTCTTTGTGCAGTTGGTGGTACGATCAATGAAGACGACCATATGTTTGGCCTGACCTGTGCGAAGAAATATGGCGGAGTTTATGTACCTCCTCATCAGGCTGTTATCCATCAGTTTGCACGCGAAATGCTGGCAGGCGGCGGCAAGATGATTCTTGGTTCAGACAGCCATACTCGTTATGGTGCGCTTGGTACCATGGCTATGGGTGAAGGTGGCGGAGAACTTGTAAAACAGCTCCTTTCCCAGACATATGACATCAATATGCCGGGCGTTGTGGCAATCTATCTGAAAGGGGAACCGCGTCCGGGAGTAGGACCGCAGGACGTTGCACTTGCAATCATCGGCAAAGTATTCGCAAACGGCTATGTAAAGAATAAAGTTATGGAATTCGTAGGACCGGGTGTTGCAGGACTGAGCGCTGATTTCCGTATCGGTGTGGACGTTATGACAACAGAGACTACATGTCTTTCCTCTATCTGGCAGACAGATGAAAAGATTGAAGAATTCTATGAGATCCATGGCAGAAAAGAAGACTACAAAGAACTGAAACCAGGTAAAGTAGCTTATTATGACGGCTGCGTGGAAGTCGACTTAAGTGAGATCAAACCAATGATCGCAATGCCGTTCCATCCGAGCAACACTTATACCATCGATGAACTGAAAGCAAATCTTTATGATATTCTGGATGATGTTGAGAAGAAAGCACAGATCAGCCTTGATGGCAAGGTTCCATACACTCTGAAAGACAAAGTGATCGACGGAAAGCTTTATGTAGAGCAGGGAATCATCGCAGGATGTGCAGGCGGTGGTTTCGAAAATATCTGTGCGGCAGCGGATATCCTCCGTGGCGCAAGCATCGGATCAGATGCATTTACACTCAGCGTATATCCGGCAAGTACTCCGATATACATGGAACTTGCAAGAAACGGTGTCCTTGCAGACCTCCTTGCGACAGGTGCTGTTGTTAAGACTGCATTTTGCGGTCCGTGCTTTGGTGCAGGTGATACACCGGCAAATAACGCATTCAGTATCCGTCATACGACCAGAAACTTCCCGAACCGTGAAGGCTCCAAGGTTCAGAACGGACAGATTTCTTCTGTTGCTCTTATGGATGCAAGATCTATCGCAGCAACAGCAGCAAACAAAGGTTTCCTGACTTCAGCAGAAGAATTTGACGGAAACTATACACATCAGAAATACTTCTTCGACAAGACGATTTATGAGAACCGTATTTTTGACAGTAAGGGTGTTGCAGATCCGAGCGTGGAGATTCAGTTTGGACCAAACATCAAAGACTGGCCGAAGATGCCTGCACTGGCAGATAATCTTGTGCTGAAAGTTGTATCTGAGATCCATGATCCGGTTACAACAACGGATGAGCTGATCCCGTCAGGTGAAACTTCCTCCTTCCGTTCCAACCCGCTTGGACTGGCTGAGTTTACTCTGTCCCGTAAAGATCCGGCATACGTTGGACGTGCAAAGGAAATCCAGAAAGCACAGAAAACTCTGGAGGCAGGAGAATGTCCGGCAGAGGCAGTACCGGAACTGAAGCCTGTTATGGAAGCTATTAAGAAACAGTTTGCAGATATCAGTAAAGAAAACATCGGTATCGGAAGTACGATCTTTGCAGTAAAACCTGGTGATGGTTCTGCGCGTGAGCAGGCAGCTTCCTGTCAGAAGGTTCTTGGCGGATGGGCAAATATTGCCAACGAATACGCAACAAAGCGTTATCGCTCCAACCTGATCAACTGGGGTATGCTTCCGTTCCTGATTCCACAGGGAGATCTTCCGTTTGAGAACGGGGACTACTTGTTCTTCCCTGAGGTTCGAGGAGCTGTTGCAGACAAAGCGGACAGCATCACGGGTTATGTAGTAAAAGAAGACGGACTGAAAGAGTTCCAGGTAACTCTGGGTGAACTGACTGACGATGAGCGTGCGATCATCCTGAAAGGTTGTCTGATCAATTACAACAGAGGATAATATATATTGCTATAAAGACGACAGGACACCATCCATACAGCTCCGCAAATACCATTGCGTCTGCTATGTGATACATGCGCTTATAATCTGCCAGTCGCTCGAACTCGCTTACGCTCAGACAGCGAGCTTGGTGGCAGAAGCTAAGCATGTATCGCATAACGCAGTACTCATGAGTATTTGCGGTTTCTGTATGAATGGTGTCCTGTCTGTTTATTAGTATGGGGAAAGAAGGGTGACCGGTATGGGGACGAGAAGGAAAAGACGGAGCAGAATGAATTATCAGAAAATAATATATAATACGAAAAATACACAATATAAATATACTGCAAATAATGAAATAAATAATAATTATGAGAAAAATATAAAAATGTGTTGACAAATGCGTGGGACGGTGCTATTATAATGACATCAAAAGAAAACAAGAGAAAAACAAATCAAACAAAATAAAAAATCATTCAATTCATAGTATAAATAAATGTTACATGAAAGGAATGAAATCGAAAAGAAAGGGTAAGGTGATACCGTTGGGACACTAGCCACACATCATATCAATATGAGAAGTGACAGAGATTGAGTTTCCTGCAAGAAAGACCTGATACATAAATTATCCATTATTTAAATCAGATTATCGGAATACATTCGGAAGAGAATATTAAATATATTACCTGGTGAACAGGACTTTCAGAAAAAGGATAATCTTTATAAACGTATTACAGGTATATAGAATTGATTACTCATATTGAATAACTGTCACAAACCTGATATAAAGATTTTTGAATCTGTGTAAAGAAACATTTTCAAATATTGCGATCCATAAACGTGAGTTATATGAATCAAAGCTTTACATCAGAAGAATATCTTCTCACAAAAGATATTACATCAGAAATTAATGGGGTCTTATTCCCGATGAAAACAGTTCGAAATTTAAGAAGTTAAGTTTGGAGTTGCTCTAATCAGAAGGAAAAGATACTTTCATATTTCTACATTAAATTATAATCCGTAAATTATAATTTCGACTCTATGAACTTTCTAAATGAATCGAATGATAAACATCATATCGTTTATGAGCAGGAAATTAAATGAACTGTAACCGAATAAAGACACGATATAATATATATAATAAAAACTGAATACAGAAGATTGAAGGAAGTATACTATAAGAGGTATCAGAGGATTTCAATCAGCAAACAAGACGAAAAGATAATTGAATGAAGTATACTAAAAGAGGTATCAAAGATTTCAATTAGTAAACAAGACGATAAGTTTTGAAAGAACAAAGAGGTTAATTAAAATTGAATAGCGAAGATTGTTAAGACGGTCATCATTTCAGGATTATGAAAAGTAATTGTTAAGAGAAGTGATGACCGTCTGACTGTTGTATAAAAAAGTTTTTTACGATATACTCTCCATAGAAAGTGCGAAAGCATAAAAGGGAGAGCTTTTTTTATGTGGAATAATAAGAATAGTATAGAAGATATGATCATATTTGAGGATAAAGACATTCTGGTATGCCATAAAGCTGCGGGTATTGCAGTTCAAAATGCACGAATTGGAGCTGCAGATATGGAAAGTTCTTTAAAGAATTATCTGGCTTTAAAAAATACGGAAACAGTTCCTTATCTGGGAGTTGTGCACAGACTGGATCAACCGGTTGAAGGGGTTCTGGTATTTGCAAAGAATAAAAAAGCAGCAGCTGGTCTGACGAGGCAGATTACAACGGGAAATATTGTCAAAGAATATCTGGCAGTGACAGACAGGATGTCGGAGAAACGCCAGGGACGACTGGAAGATTATCTGATAAAAAATGGAAGAACCAATACTTCTGAAGTAGTAACATCAAAGACGAGCGGAGCTAAAAAAGCAGTTTTAGATTATGAGGTTATACATCAAATTTCAGATGAGAGGACAGAGAGCGGAAAAAGAATCCTTATAAAAATTCATTTGGAAACCGGTCGTCATCATCAGATACGTGTACAGATGGCGCATGCAGGAATGCCGCTTCTTGGTGACCGTAAATATAATCCAGGAGAGATATCTCAATTACCACTTGGATTGTGTTCCTGTCATCTGATATTTCGTCATCCGATTACCGGAAAGAAGATGGAGTTTCAGGTAACTCCGAATGGAGAAAGTTTTGCAGGTTTCCCAAATCCGTGATTTTAAAACTGGTAAAATTGCCGTATTTTCCTCTAAAAGATGAAAAAACTATGAAATCTATAGACGCAAAAAAGAAAATGTGTATAATGTAGAAAGATAACGGTAACAGAGCGCATTTGTATAAAAATATATTCAGAAAAGAGGAAAATACGATGAAAAAAGCAGCTGTTGTGGTGCTTCTTCTTGCAGGTGTGGCTG
>OGPJ01002131.1_pt1 | contig 12976 bp, 14 predicted proteins | sample 1552831 | NCBI WGS metagenome assembly OGPJ01 (sample SAMEA2579914, study PRJEB22360) | human gut metagenome | biome: human gut; feature: human-associated habitat; material: faeces | place: Denmark | collected 2008/2010
CGAAGAAAATCCGACTATTATATAGAGAGCACGAACAGCAGTGTAAAAAAACTAGCCTTTAATGCGAAAAAAGCAGATGGATTCAACCCCCATTTAACGGTATGCGATGAAATTGCAAGCTGGCCGGGAGATAATGGGCTTAAACAATATGAAGCGATGAAATCAGCGTTAGGCGCGAGGAAACAGCCTTTGATCCTGTCTATCTCTACATCAGGATATATCAACGAGGGGATCTATGACGAACTGATCAAGCGTTCCACCCGTTTTTTACTGGGAGATTCCAAGGAAAGAAGGTTGGCTCCATTTCTCTATATGATTGATGATATAGACAAATGGAATGACATCAACGAATTACAAAAAAGCAATCCGAACCTAGGTGTTTCTGTATCGGTTGATTATCTGCTGGAAGAAATTGCGGTTGCGGAAGGAAGCCTTTCTAAAAAGGCGGAATTTCTCACCAAATATTGCAATATTAAGCAGAATAGTTCGCAGGCGTGGCTCTCTACCCAGGCAGTACAAAAGGCGGAAGGGAAGCCGCTGCAATTGGAAGATTTCCAAGATACCTATTGTGTTGGTGGAGTTGACCTGAGCCGTACTACAGACCTAACAGCCTGTACGGTTGTTATTGAAAAAAGCGGGAAGCTCTATGTATTTGCAAAGTTTTTTCTACCAGCAGAAAAGCTGGCAGAGGCTACCGCGCGGGATGGATTGCCATACGCAGCCTATGTCCAGCGCGGCATACTCCAACTTTCGGGGGATAATTTTGTGGATTATCATGACTGCTTTAACTGGTTTAGGATGCTTGTGGAAGAGTATCAAATATACCCGCTAAAAGTAGGCTATGACCGGTATACGGCGCAGTATTTGGTGCAGGAAATGAAACAATATGGCTTCCATATGGACGATGTTTTCCAGGGATATAATAGTTACTCATTGACTCCGGTCATCCGGGAAGTAGAAGGGCAGATGAAGGATGGTGTTTTCAACATTGGAGATAATGATTTGATGAAAGTGCACCTGCTCAACATGGCCTTAAAAAGCGAAGCGGAAAGCGGGAGAAGCAAGCTGGTAAAAATGAGCGTCAACGATCACATTGATGGCGGCGCGGCCCTGCTGGACGCCATGACCGTTCGACAAAAATACTATGCTGAGATAGGGGAGCAGCTGAAAAATGAGTAACTGTCAATATTACGATATATGTCCTTCTGCTTCTGGTTGGTGTATAAACAGGGGCCCTGAAAAAGAATGTGTACCATTTTTACTTACGGCTATAGAAAAACTGAGAAGCAACCAGCCGAAAATACTATATGAATGTGATCGGAGGGCTTGTAAAGAATGCAAAGCCACAGGCTATTGCGGATTTACTAGAGACATTCGCCATGCAAAGAATTTTCACATATTCGGTGAGGTCTTCGTTGAGGGAATGAGCGAGTAGAAAAGAGGTGAAACAGGTGGGGCTATTTTCTAAGATTTTCAAACGTCCGGAACCGCAAGGGCAACCGGACGGTTTTTTTCAGACATTGACCGCATATACCCCGATTTTTACAACATGGGGCGGGCGGATTTATGAAAGTGAGCTTGTCCGCGCGGCTATTCACGCAAGGGCAACCCATATCAGCAAATTAAACGTTGCTGTACAGGGAAGCGGGAAGCCAAAGCTTCAAACAAAGCTGCGAACCGGCCCCAACGAATGGCAGACCTGGGGGCAATTCCTTTATCGACTTTCCACCATTTTGGATGTGCAGAATACAGCGTTTATCGTACCGGTACAAGATGATTGGGGGGATCCCTTGGGAATGTACCCGGTCTTGCCCACCTTGTGCGAAATCATCGATGTGAATGGCGATCCGTGGCTAAGATATCAATTCCGCAACGGAGAGCATGCGGCGGTAGAGTTGGAATCCTGTGGGATTATGACAAAATTCCAATATACAGATGATTTCTTCGGGGAAAATAATATGGCCTTAACCCCAACAATGGAACTGATCAACATACAAAACCAGGGGATTACCGAGGGCGTAAAAAGTTCGGCAACCTTTCGCTTTATGGCTAAGCTAAACAATTTTACGAAACCTGAGGATTTGGCCAATGAGAGAAAGCGCTTTACAAGGGAAAACCTTCAAGGAGAGGGAGGCGTGCTGCTCTTCCCGAATACCTATTCGGATGTCCAACAGATTAAGTCCACGCCATTTGTAGTTGACGCGGAACAGATGAACGCCATAAAAAGCAATGTATATGATTATTTTGGCGTCAATGCAGATATACTGCAAAACAAAGCCTATGGCGATGCGTGGAGTGCATTCTATGAGGGGGCAATTGAACCCTTTGCGATTCAATGGCCATGACCCTTTTGCGATTCATTTTTCGGATGTATCCACAAAAATGTTTTTCACAGAGCGGGAGCGGGCCTCCGGCTCTTTTTTAATGGCCACGGCCAATCGGTTGCAGTACATGAGCAACACGGAAAAGCTCAATGTTTCTGCACAGATGGCCGATCGGGGAATTATGAACCGGGACGAAATCCGGGAAATATGGAACCTTCCTCCGTTGCCTGACGGACAAGGACAGGCATATACCATCCGAGGGGAGTATTACCTGTTGGGGCCCGGCAACACCGTGACAAAGAAAGGGGATGATCTTACCAGTGGAACCTAAATTGACTGACAAACAGCTAAAGCGCATGGAGAACGGGCGCGAATACCGCGCAATGACCATGGAAATTAGGGATGGCGAAAACGATGAAACAAGCATGATTGTGGAGGGCTATGCCACCACGTTTAATCAGCTGTATACACTCTATGACGCCGCCGACTACAAGGTCATCGAACAGATCGATGCCCATGCCTTTGATGGGTGCGATATGTCGGACGTTATCATGCAATATGACCATGAAGGCCGTGTATTCGCCCGCAACAAAAACGGCACATTGACATTGACGGTAGACAGCATTGGCCTAAAGATCACAGCAAATCTTAGCGGAACCGAGATCGGACGCCAACTCTATCAGGAGATCAAGGGCGGCTACACCGACAAGATGTCCTTTGCCTTTGTTGTGGCTGAGGACAAGCGGGAAACACTGCGCGACCATGAGGCTGGCAAGGTCACGGTCGTGCGCACCATCACCAAAATCAAAAAGCTGTACGACGTCAGCGCCGTGTCCATCCCGGCAAACGGCATGACGTCGATCAGTGCCCGGAGATTTGCCGACGGAGTGATTGAGCAAATCAAGGCGGAGCGACTGGAACGGGCAAAAAAGAAATTAAAACTTTTACTGGAGGTTTGACAATGAACAGACTTGAAGAAATCGAGGCCAGGCTGTCCGCCATTGCCACCGAGATGGATAACGACGGATCCGACATTGACGCGTTGACTGAGGAAGTCCGCAAGCTAAAAGCGGAGAAAAAACAGTTGGAAGAAGATGCGGAAAAAAGAAGTAGGCTCAAAGCTGAGGTAGCGTCCGGCGTTACGGGCGAAGTTATGAAACGTTTCTCTCCTGAGGGAGGGGAAGAGCGTTCCTATGGGCCGGAGACAAAAGAGTATCGCAACGCTTTCCTGAAAAACCTTCTTGGCATGGAAATGACCAAGGAAGAGCGGGCGGCTTTTGTACATACTACCGCCAATACATCCGCCGTTCTGCCGACCACCATGCTCAACACCATTTGGGACTTGGTTTCTCAGCGCCATGCCATTATGGGTGATATTACCATCTATCGTACAGGTACTATCCTAGAGGTGGTAAAGCACACCGCTATTGTACAGGGCGCGGCCAAGACAGTTGTAGAGAATACTGCTAACGACGATGAACAGAACACCTTTGTTAAGGTTACATTGTCTGGAAAAGACTTCTCTAAGCATGTAGATATTTCCTACGCCATGGAGCGCATGAGCATTGACGCGCTGGAGCAGTACCTAATCGATGAGATCAGCGCAAGCTTAGGCGATGCACTGGCCGATGATGTAATTGCCCAGATCGGTACCGATATGACCAGTGGGAATAAAGTGAACAGCGCGGCGAATAATACGCTGACCTTCAAAGAGTTGGCAACATTGTTCGGTAAGCTCAAGCGGGTAGGCACGGTTACAGTCTACGCCACCCGCGCCACTATTTATAATTATTTGGTGGGTATGGTAGACACCACTGGCCGTTCGATCTTCCAGCCCTCCGCGCAGGCGGGACAGGAAGGTGTCATCCTTGGCGCTCAGATTAAGGTAGAGGATTCTGTGGCGGATAATGTAATCCTGATCGGCGACGCCCGGCGCGTGGTATATAACATGATTCAGGATATCATGATTGAAAGCGACAAGGATATCAAGAAGCATGTGACCACCTATTCCGGTTATGCCCGTGGTTCCGGCGCGTTGATTGATCCAGACTCCTTTGCGCAGCTGACGGTGACCGTGGGGGGGTAACCACCCAGCTTGAGAGCGCGTCAATCAGCGGGACAGCTCAGGTTGGGGAGACTTTGACGGCGTCGGTGGAGCCCGCAGGCGCAACGGCTTCTTACCAGTGGCAGAGCGCCACCGAAGAGGAAGGAAGTTATTCCGATATTGCTGACGCGACCAACAGCAGCTATATGCTGACTGAAGGAGAAAACGGAAAATACATCAAAGTTAAAGCGACTGGAACGGGAGAATATACGGGAGAGGTGCTCAGCGCGGCGACATCCGCTGTAATCCCGGCATCCACAAGGATGGCAGCTCGAAAGAAAGGGGGTTGACCGTAATGCTTGAAAAGGTCAAGCTGGCGCTGCGGATTAAAACAACGGCCTTTGACAGCGAGATTGAAGATTTGATTTCCGCCGCGCTGGCTGACCTTGGCATTGCTGGGGTTACTACGCTGGCGGAAGAAGATCCGCTGATTATTCGTGCCGTCATCACTTATTGTAAGGCGAATTTTGGCGAAGCCGATGAATATGACCGGCTAAAAGCGGCTTACGACGAACAGAAGGCCCAGCTTCAAATGGCTACCGGCTATACCGATTGGGGGCAGGATGATGGATAGATCGAGAATCCTCACCCTAATAGAAGAAGCTTATAAGCCGGACGCTTTGGGCCAGCTTATTCCTACCGAGACCCGGCGGGATGTATACTGCAATTTATCCAGCGTATCCGCGTCTGAATGGTTTGACGGCGGACGGGCTGGCCTTAACCCAGAATACAGGGCCACCATGTTTGTTTATGACTATAACGGCGAGAGGATCGCGGAGCTAGACGGTGTACGCTATGGCATCTACAGGACCTACCTGGCGCAGAATGAGTTCATCGAGCTTTACCTTGAGAGAAAGGCGGGCGTCTGATGGGCGGTATTAAAATTGACGATTTAGCGGACGCTGTTATCAGTGAACTTGCCGCGTATAGCCAGGAAGTGACAGACGGGCTTAAACAGGAGGTCAAGACTGTTGCCAAGGAGTGCAAAAAAGAAATCCAGCAAAACAACCCGGTTTTGACTGGCTCTTACCGCAAAGGCTGGCAGGCGAAAACGGCATATGAAAGCGAAAGCGATATCCGTGTCGTTGTCCGCAACCGGACAGACTATCAGCTGACCCACCTGTTAGAATATGGACACGCTAAACGCGGAGGTGGGCGGGTGGATGGAAAGCCGCACATCCGCCCGGCGGAAAAACGCGCGGAAGAAAATCTTCTGAAAAAGGTAAAGGTGGTGGTAAAAGGGTGACGCTGGAAGAAATAAAGGATTTGCTAGAAACTACGGATATCCCGGTTACCTACCGTGCTTGGCCAGAGAAAGAAGCTCCGCCCATGCCCTATATCTGCTATTTGGTGGCTTACAGCGGTAATTTCGGTGCGGACAACGTGGTATATCATCCTATCAACCATATCCAGATTGAGCTTTACACAGAGTTAAAAGACCCAGATGCAGAGGGCAAGGTAGAAAAAGCCTTGTCCTCTTTATTTTGGGAAAAAACAGAGGAGTACATCGATACAGAACGATGCTACCAGATTATCTATGAAATAGAGGTGTGAAAATGGCCGATAAAGTAAAATTCGGTATCAAGAACGTGCATTATGCCGTCATGACTGCCGATACACCCACCTACGAGACGCCAGTCCCCATCCCCGGGGCGGTGTCTTTTTCTTTGGAAGCAAGTGGTGATACAAGCCCGTTTTATGCGGACGATATGCAGTATTTTGTAACTGTCGCAAATAACGGCTATACCGGAGACCTGGAGATGGCGCTATTCCCGGCCCAGTTTTTGCAGGATGTTTTCGGGTACACCGAAAGCACCAACGACAAGGTTATCACCGAAAACGCGACCACCCAGCCTAAACAGTTTGCGCTGCTCTTTGAAGAAGAGGGCGACACAACAGGCACAAAATATGTCCTATATAACTGCACCTGCACCAGGCCCTCCCGGTCTTTAGCGACAACGACAGAGACCACGGAGCCGCAGACCCAGACAGTCAGTGTCACGGCATCACCTTTGAGCGATGGGCGGACTATGGCTTATACCAGCGACGATACACCGTCCACGGTGCTCAATTCCTGGTATACCGATGTGTGGCTTACGGATTCTACTGGCGTAGGGGGTTAACCAGATGGATAAGGTGGTAAAAATTGACGGAAAGGAAGTGGGTTTCAGGGCTACGGCCCTGACCCCGCGCCTTTACCGGCACAAGATCGGAAGAGATATTGTGCAGGATATATCCAAGCTGAAAAGAGCGTTCGATAAGGCTGTGAAAGCAAAGGAAAACCCCACAGAAGAGGACTTGGAGGACGCCCAACTGTCTGTGATGGATTTGGAGATTTTTGAAAATGTAGCCTATATTATGGCAAAACAATATGATCCTTCCGTGCCCGGAACCACAGACGAATGGCTGGATGACTTTGAAACGTTTTCTATCTATGAAATTCTGCCGTCGATTCTCGAATTATGGCAGTTCAACAACCTAACTACCGCAAAACCTAAAAAAAAATAAGGCCCACGGTTCGTGAGGAAACCGGGGCCACTTTTATGCTGCGTTGCGCGGAGTTAGGCCTTTCCAGAGAGGATTTGGACGACATGACCATGGGCATGGTCTATGACATGCTCATTGAGAGAGCAAACGACCGAGAAAAATATGATTATCGGGGAACGCCTGGGACATTAAAAAGCTTTTTGACAGGAGGTGGTAGGATTGGCGGATAGGATTAAGGGAATCACAGTTGAAATCGGCGGTGACACAACAGGGCTGTCCAAAGCGCTGTCTGGAGTCAACAAAGAAATTAAAAGCACGCAGTCCCAATTAAAAGACGTGGAAAAACTGTTGAAGCTTGATCCTGGGAATACCGAGTTGCTTCGTCAAAAGTATGAGCTCCTTAATCAAGAAGTAGAGCAGACCGACCAGAAACTTGATGCCCTGAAAGAGGCGGAAAAGCAGGTTCAAGCGCAGTTTCAACGAGGAGATATTGGCAAAGACAAATATGACGCCTTAAAGCGGGAAATTATTGAAACCGAGGCAAAACTAGGAAACCTGAGAACCGAAGCTAAAAACGCAGAAAATGCCCTCAATGGCATTGATGAGAAACCGGTAGAAGAAGTGAAACAAGCTGCCAAAGAGGCCGGAGACGCTTTAGAGGACGCCGGAAAAGAGGCTTCCACCTTCGGGGATATGCTGAAAGCGGACGCCATTGTAGAAGGCGTTAAAGGGATAGCCAGCAGCCTTAAGGACGCGGCGGAAGATTCCAAAGAATATATGCGCATTATGGGCAGCCTTGAGGTGTCGAGCCAACAGGCGGGATATTCGGCGGCGGAAACCGAAGAAGTTTACCGTGCCCTATTTGGTGTATTAGGAGATAACCAGACCGCGGCCACCACGACAGCGAACCTGCAAGCCTTGGGATTGGAACAAAGCAATCTGAATCAGCTTGTAAACGCTACTGTCGGCGCATGGGCGAAGTATGGCGATTCCATTCCGATTGACGGATTAGCCGAGTCCATCAACGAAACTATTAGGGCCGGGCAGGTAACAGGAACCTTCGCGGATGTTCTTAACTGGGGCAGCAAAGAAGGGGAAACCTTCGGCGTCAAGCTCAAAGAGAACACCGAAGCGAATAAAGAATGGAACGACGCGGTAAACAGCGCCACCACAGCGGAGGACTTTTTTAACCTGGCCTTGCAGCAGGCGGGAAGCGACGCTGAGAGGGCCAACCTAGTGATGCAGGCGATGGCGGACCAGGGGCTTGCCGCAGCGGGAGAGGCCTGGCAGGAGAATAACGAGGCTTTGGTGGAAAACAACCAGGCTAATGCTGATTTTGAGGACAGTATGGCTGAACTGGCCGAACAGGTTTTGCCGATCCTGACTCAGATTACTGACGCGGTCACAAAACTTATAGATTTTGTACTCAATAATAAGGATGCACTTATTTTCGCAATCACGACAATCGGTACAGCACTTTTAGCCTGGAATGTTGTGTCTATTATTCAAGATGTAATTGGAGTAATGAAAGGCCTCGATGCTTCAACTAAATTGGTTGCCGCGTCCCAAAAAATTCTTAACGCGGTAATGAACGCCAACCCTATTATGCTGATTGTTTCCGCCATCGCCGCCCTGGCAGCCGGTTTTATCTATCTTTGGAATAATTGTGAGGAATTTAGGGAATTCTGGATTAATCTGTGGAACAAGATCAGCGAAATATTTTTAGCCGCATGGGACGCCATTGTAAACTTTTTCACAGAAACCATACCTAATGCATGGAACGCAGTAGTGGAATGGTTTAGCGGGATACCGGAATGGTGGAGCAACCTATGGTCAAGCGTCGCTCAGTTTTTCACGGATATCTGGAATTCTATTACACAATTCTTCCAAAACACATGGAACTCCATTACTACTTTCTTTTCAGAGGCGGCGTCTACGGCAATTAGCAAGGTAACGGAAATATTCCAGAAGTTTAATGATTGGCTCAGTGGAATATTCGCGAAGGACTGGACAGAGCAATTCGGAATTTTCGGAAATGTAATTAATGCGTTTATGCAGAATGTCCAAAACATCTGGGAGTCGATCAAAAAGATATTTAGCGGTATCATCGACTTTATTGCCGGAGTATTTACCGGAGATTGGGAACGCGCGTGGGAGGGAGTAAAAAATATTTTTGGCGGAATCTGGGATGGTTTGGTCGCACTAGCTAAAGCGCCAATTAACGGAGTGATCGGGCTTATCAACGGCCTAATTAGCGCTATCAACTGGGCAATCAATGGTATCAACTCATTATCCGTGACAATCCCGGATTGGGTGCCTCTCATCGGCGGACAAACCTGGGGTTTTAATATTCCAAATATCCCATCAATCCCTTACCTGGCAAAAGGCGGTATCTTGTCCGAAGGCTCCGCCATTGTAGGTGAAGCCGGGCCGGAGCTCCTAACCATGATGGGAAAGCAGGCGGTGGTGAGGCCCTTGACCAATCAAACCAGCAATACAGCCAATTTCGGCTCCATCAACGTGTACATCAACGGCAGCGGACAAAGTGCCCGCGAATTGGCGGAAGAAATTGCGGTTGAAATTGAAAACGCCGTACAAAGAAGGGGGAGTGTGTTTGCGTGAACCGGCAAAACTTCTTTATTTTCGGCGACCATAACAGCAGTGAATTCGGTTTGCATATATCGGGCGGCGGCACATTTAACGCCCCGTCTAGAGATATAGAAACCATTGAAATTCCAGGAAGGAACGGCTCATTGTTAATTGACAAGGGCCGTTTTTTTGATATTACAGTGGAATACCCTGCCTTTATTACACGGGACTTCATAGACAACGCCCGATCAGCTAGGCTATGGTTGCTGTCCTACAGCGGATACCAGCGTTTAGAGGATACCTATGATCCGTACTTTTTCCGTATGGCCAGGTTTTCTGGCCCTTTGGATTTTGACACAAAATTTCTCAACTGGGCAGCTGAGTGCACCTTATCTTTCGTCGCCAAGCCACAGCGGTGGCTGAAGGACGGGGAAAAGACGATCACCCTAGAAAGCGGGGATACACTGTACAACGCATATTATCCCGCACTGCCGCTGATCACGGTCTATGGCAACGGTCCGGGTATCCTTATGATTGGCAGCTATACAGTAACGGTCAATTCCTTAGATCAATCCCTAGTGATTGATTGTGATGCGCAAAATGCATACAAAGGAACCATGAACAAAAACAGCACCATTTCCGCCAACCCATTCCCCAGGTTGGAAAGCGGGGATAACGTCATCTCCTGGAGCGGGGGCATTACGGGTGTGGAAATTGTGCCAAGGTGGTGGACCATATGAATCCTATCTTATTTGACGCGTCTGAACTTACATTTGGCTCCAACGGACTAGGCGTTTTATCAGACGCTATCTCCTGCACCGTCACAGAGGAGAGAAACGGCGCGTTTGAATTAACTTTGGAATACCCAATATCCGGTATCCATTATGAGGAAATCTTCAACCGGAGGATCATCTATTGCAAGCCAAATCCCTATGCGTCCCCGCAGCCATTCAGGATTTACCGGATGACAAAACCTCTTTCTGGAAGGGCGACTGTCTATGCCGAACATATTTCCTATGACCTTTCGGGAATTCCTGTTTCCCCTTTTACAGCGGGGAGCGCGTCGGCCGCTATGCTTCAGATTGAAAACAGCGCGGCTGTGGACAGTAATTTTACCTTTTGGACAGATAAGGAAACAGCGGCCACCATGACGGTGGAGGTGCCGTCCTCTACCCGTTCCATACTCGGAGGGAATGCCGGGTCTGTGCTGGATGTATACGGCGGCGAATATGAGTGGGACAGATGGACTGTCCGGCTGTGGAGCGCCAGAGGAGCGGATAACGGCGTCATCATCCGGTATGGGAAGAATTTGACCGACCTAGAACAGGATGAGAATATCTCCAATGTAGCCACCGGCGTCTATCCATACTGGAAAGACGGCGACGGCAATCTGGTAGAGCTCCCGGAAAAGATTGTCAACGCGCCAGGGACTTATAATTTTACCCGGATTATCCCACTGGATTTGTCGTCAGATTTTGAGGAGCAGCCTACCGTTGAACAGCTGAGAGAGCGGGCGGAAAAATATGTTGATGACAACGACATAGGAATTCCGACGGTAAGCATCTCGGTGGCCTTTCAGCCTCTCGACCAGACGGAGGAATATAAAGACTTGGCTTTGCTCGAAAGAGTCGGCCTGTGCGATACAGTTACCGTACAGTACGAGACTTTGGGAGTTTCCGCAAAGGCAAAATGCGTCAAAACCGAATATGACGCTCTTCTTGACCGGTATACCAGTATTGAGTTAGGGGACGCCCGCACAAACATAGCTGACACAATCTATGACCAGGGAAAAGAAATCCAGGAGCTGCCGGAATCCTCGGCATTTTTAAACGCGGTGAATAACGCCACCAACTGGATTACCAACGGACGCGGATATATGGTAGCGGTAAAAGATGAAAACGGAAACTGGATGGAAATGCTGAGCCTTGACACTCCTAGTATTGAAACAGCGAAACATGTATGGAGATGGAATAATGGGGGATTCGGGCATAGCTCTGATGGGTATAATGGCCCATATGGTACAGCAATCACACAGGATGGCGCTATTGTAGCGGATTTTATTACAACTGGGGAAATGAACGCTAACAGGGTGCGGGCCGGTGTTTTAATCTCGCAAAATGAAACAACCCGGTTTGACCTGGATAACAACGCTTTGCAGTTTTGGTCCCATTCGGGAGTTTCTAAAGTATCCAACCTGCTGTCAGAATTTACTGTAGACGAAAGGGAAAATGTTATCTTTGGCTGGAAATCGTGGGACGCCGCTATCATTTTCCGAAGGCTTGGGACGCCGCCTTATGAGGATTTCGATATGCTGAGCATTTATCCCCACGGGGTCACCGATCCTGATGGAACGCTGCATGAAGGCGGCATCCATACCTATGTCCTGTACCCTTATGTCATTGACATGAAAGGGGATGAACCTGACGGAAGCAACCCTGATAAGGGCAGCATCTCCAACGTCAAGAACCTCAGCGTATGGGGCGAGATCGCGGCGGTACGGAATAACCGGAATGTTTACGCGGTGTTATCCGCGCCGTCCGGAGAGGACAGGGTCCTGCAAATCGGCATAGAAAGCGGCAGCAACCTGACCTTACACGGGACAGCCAATACCTTCTACATCGCCATCACGTCCTCCGATGAGATGCTCAAGGACAATATTGCCGACACAGCGGAGCAGGCCCTTCCTCAGGTCAACGCCATCCGGCATAGAAGCTTTACATGGAAAGAGGGGGCTGTCAAGGAAAAGCTGGGCTATGTTGCCCAGGAGCTGGAGAAGATCAACGCCCGGTGGGTGGATCATGTGCCTCAGCCAGACGGTGAAGACATGGTTCAGCCTAGAATAGACCGCATTGTCCCTTACCTGAGCAAGGCGATCCAAGAATTATCCGCGAGAATTGATGAACTGGAAAGGAAGGTGAACACAGATGGAAATTAACGACAGTATTACCCTTGATCTATCAGGAAAGACGCAGATCATACCAGTATACGCCAAACAGGGAGACCAAAACAGCCGTACATTGACCGTCACCCTCGTGGATAACGGCGTCGACTACACCATTCCCAGCGGCGCTGTGGCAAGATTCGCCATGAGAAAGCCGCAGTCCGGGGACAATGTGCTGGATGACGCCGCCATCAGCAACAACCAGGTGGAAATCACCCTCACCCAGCAGATGCTGGCGGAAGCGGGCCAGGCTTGCTGTGATGTGCAGCTGTATGACGAAGCATCTAATGCCATGCTGTCTTCCAGCTCCTTTGTTTTGGATATTAAACCTATGGCGCTGGATCAGGCGGCGGCGGAGAGTTCTCCGGAATACAAAAGCTTTGTGGACGCCCTCAACAGTATATCCTCCTCCGAGTCCAGCGCCTCCCAAGCGGTAGAGGACGCGGAGCAGGCCCTGGAGGACGCCAATACAGCCAAGGGCACCTTTGAGAGCCTGTCCAGCCAGATGCAGACGGCCATCGAAGACGCCAA